>LWDU01040421.1_pt1 | contig 31363 bp, 30 predicted proteins | sample 727161 | NCBI WGS metagenome assembly LWDU01 (sample SAMN04566230, study PRJNA314399) | hydrothermal vent metagenome | isolation source: deep sea hydrothermal plume seawater | place: Mexico: Gulf of California, Guaymas Basin | collected 2004-07-11
CAATGACGAAGACGTCATCGGGCTCGGGGGCAGGATGCATAGCAGAGTGGATTTGACGGACATCCCAAAACCAGAACAGCTTGGACGAGACCAACCAAATGATCGATTCCGGCAGGCGATCGACGCCTAACAATGCTAGAAAGGGAAGGACGATAAAAGCCGCCCACAAGGTAAAATACATCTTACCCTTCCAGTTTACCGGCGAGATTCCCCAGGGCAGACGACTGTCTTGAAACCACGTGTGATTGCCAAACATACGGCTGCTCCTCAGCGGCGAATTTCTGAAATGGTAAACCTGAAACGCCAAGTGCGACGCTGCTCGCTTGGTACTTCGTTCGACAAAGTCAGTTCTTTGCCATTCTTCTCAGAATTGTGAAAATCCTGCCCTTTGTTCCGAGCCGCCTAGGGTCAAGCCGTGCCCGTGATGCGATGTGTGGGTACGGGACGCCCTGGTTTGAAACACTGGACACTCCGCCAATCCAAGTGAAGATTGTGTTCATCGGCCAACTGCATCCCCGCTGCCCGCAGCTCACGTTCGAGGATTTCTGGGGCGGTGGCCACGCGTGCATTGATCACCAAATGAGCGCGCTCGCACGAGGCGCGACTTGCAACGGAGAGTTCGGGTGCGTGATTGGAATCGACCAAGTTGACAAGTCCTGACGCCTCACCTCCCTCGCCCAAGACCTTTAGATGAGCTGTTTCGGCGTCGACATCCCGCAGCCGATCGGCAATCTTTGCCGCCAAAGCCACCAGGATGGTGTCGAGGTCAAACTTCACCGTGCCCTCGACGATGAGCTGACAGTTGAGCCAGCCCAACTCGGCTTCGCCGATGGCGTAGGTATCGTAGTCGACCTCGATGAACTCTTCCGTTTCGACACGTTCCTGCGACAATAACTCCAGCCACTCTTCGACGCCAGTACCGTCACGGCCACTCAACTCCAATACCCGTTTTTTGGGAAAACGGTCCGCGACCAAAGTTCGCAGGTCGCGACGTTGATCGTCACTTAGGCGGTCCACCTTGTTGATGCCGATGATGTCCGCTTCCTCCAGTTGCTTCTCGAAGATGTAGGCCGCTTGGGGAGAAAACCCTGCCGGTCGACCGGACAAGATCTTCATGCCGTGACTCGGCTTGAGAAGGACGGTGAACGGACCGAGTTCGAAACGTTGGCCATAAATCTGCCGCATCGGTTCAATCACTGTGGCGACCAAATCGGTGCAACTTCCCACCGGTTCAGCCAGAATAACCTGTGGATGTTCCCTGTCGTCAAGTTCTTCGATGGTCGATAGGAGATCATCGAACTTACAACAAAAACATGCGCCAGGTACTTCGCCGACAGTGAATCCTCCTTGTCGCAAGATCTGTGTATCGACCAAATCGAACGCCTGGTCGTTGGTGACGAGCGCGACCCGAATGCTCTGCACGGCAAGTCGCTGGGCAAGAGCAGCCAACGCTGTCGTCTTTCCCGCTCCCAGAAATCCACCCACCATTAGAAAACGAATCTTGTCACGGTTCGGCATTTCGACACCACTTTGGCAATAATCGATTGGAAAACCGATTATTATACGCGTTGCCAAAGCAACTTCCCAATGACCTTACTAACTGGCCTTGCAATGCCTGATCCCAATGTCGATTTTTCTGATGCCCTGTTTCCCGATGGGCCGCCGGGTTGGCCACCGTCCGACCCGAGGATCCGAGAGGCGCTGGTCTCCGCCTGGGAGTCAGGTTCGTGGGGTAAGTATCAAGGTGGACTTGTTTCCCAGTTGGAATCGAAACTGGCCGAGATGCACGACGGACGGTGGGTGCAGTGTTGCAGTTCAGGGACCGTCGCAGTCGAACTTGCCTTGCGCGCGTTGGCACTAAAGGAAGGCGATCGAGTCCTGTTGGCAGGCTATGACTTTCCCGGTAACTTTTCCGCGATCGAAGCGGTCGGTGCGATCCCTGTCCTCGTCGATGTGGTCGCCCATACCTGGACTGTTTCCGCAGAGCTGGTGGACAGAGCGATCCAGGAGTTTTCACCCAAAGCCGCGATTGTCTCACATCTACATGGTGGACTTGCTCCGATGTGCGACATCATATCGGTCGCCGACAAGCACGGCGTCGATATCATCGAGGACTTTTGCCAATGTCCAGGTGCCATGGTCGACAGTCGCTCGGCCGGTTCCTGGGGGCGTTTGTCCGTTACCAGTTTCGGAGGAAGCAAACTGCTCACCGCCGGACGTGGTGGGGCCGTACTGGGAGTCGAGCCGCTTCACGCTCAACGGATTCGCATCTATAACGACCGCGGCAATCAACGTTTTCCGCTCAGCGAAATTCAAGCGGCCGTGCTCTTGCCTCAGTTGGATGTCCTTGCCGATCACAACCGAAATCGTCAGCGGCACGTTAAAACTTTGATTGCCGGAATCCGCGACATATCGTCCCTGCGGCCAGTCGACACGACCTGTTCGACGAATCGAGCGCCCGCTTACTACAAACTTGCCTTCCAGTGCGATCCGTCGTCAGCTGTGCAAGAGTGGGTGGCCGGATTGCGATCGCATGGCGTAGCGGCCGATAGGGGGTTTCGCGGGTTTGCGCGGCGGCTGGGTCGCCGGTGTCTAGCCAGCGGGGAACTACGGGGAACACAATTGACGGCCGACTCTACGATGATTCTTCACCACCCAGTTTTGGCCGGATCCAACGAGCAAATCGAGCGTTTAACCCGCGCCTTCCAGATGGTTCACGACATCTTGTGAAAACTCTCGCCCAGCGAGACACGAGTAATGGCTATGTTGCCACCGAAGCAAACGGCCACATCGGAGCCCGCATGTTGACCGCGGTTCTGATAAGTACCGACAAACTGACACTCGCTCGGGTCATCGCCGTCTTGACGATATTGAACGTCCAGTGGGTGGGGTTCTAATCGGCACTGAATGAGTTGGGGCGATCGGTCCACTTGAGCATCCGGAAGGTTGATATTCCAAAACTGACCGAATTCTCTTTCGCCCTCCGACGTGAGAATCGAGTCGATCGCCCGAAGAGCCCAATCTTGACTGCGCAGCCAATCGACCTGGTGGCCACTCTGGCGATACTGGGAAATCGCGATTGATGGAATGCCCATCAACGCAGCCTCTCTGGCCGCAGCCACCGTGCCCGACATGAAAATGTCGACCCCCAGGTTGCCACCGTCATTGATTCCGGAAAGGACCAAGTCAACGTGCCGATGAAGCATGCGAATCGCAACTCGAACGCAATCGGCTGGAGTACCGTTGAGGTGATACAGATTTGGGGCTCGCTCCACCAGCTTCAATGACTGAGACGTTGTGGTCTGATGGCTGCACCCTGACAAATGACGATCGGGGGCCAGAATGAACACATCACCAAGCGACCGAGCCACCTCCGTCAAAGCCGTTAGCCCCGGCGCGTCCCAGCCATCGTCATTTGTCAATAGAATCTGCATTGCAAGATCGGGATTAAGATTGGGAGGCTCAAGAGCGTGGTGGCGTGTTGGAAGGCAAGAAAAAACCAGCCAACGTGCAGTCTGGTCGACGGCCTATTTCTCGGCTGTCTTCGTTATTTTTAACACTTGGTTTAGCAGGCCCGGCGTTGTGCCAATCGCGTCACCGCTACGGATCGTTGACGCTCCTTGCCAATCAACGAAGGCTCCACCGGATTCCACTATGATCGGTTTCACAGCCGCCGCGTCCCAGACGTTGAGGATCGGGTCCACCATCACGGCGGCTCGACCCGTGGCGACAAGGACGTAGCCGTAGCAGTCTCCCCATGTGCGAGTAATATAGGCTTGCTTCTCCAAGGCGACGTACACGTCTTCGGCACCTCGCGCGGCAAAAGTGTCGAGTTGTGTGGTCACGAATAGGCCGTCGGAAAGGTCTTGGATATTCTCATTCACTTTGGCCCGGGTCGGCGCTGCGCCATTCACGATGTGCCACGCCCCCTGACCTGTCGCGGCGTAGACCATCTCGTCCAGTCCCGGAATGAAGACGACGCCGACAACCGCATCGCCCCCGAATTCGACACCGACTAACGTACCGTAAAGCGGCACGCCGGAAATGAACGACTTGGTGCCGTCGATCGGGTCGAGGATCCAGCGATAACCGGTTGTACCCGCCGCGTCAGCAAACTCCTCACCGATGATCTCGTCATTCGGAAAGAGCCTGGCAATCTCACGCCGTAGCAGTTGCTCCGCTTCACGATCGGCCACGGTCACTGGCGAACCATCTTCCTTATGCTCGATCGCAACCCCCTTTTGGAAATACTCCAGCGTCAATTCACCGGCGCGACGAGCCATAATGGTCGCCTCATGCAAGCGGGCAACAATCTGAGTTTCGTTATAGTCGGGCATGATGGGCCTGTGAGTTTCGCGTCGGTCGTGGTGATTGCAATCTGCGGTCGGTCAGCTCAATTGCGACTCACGCCGGAGCAATTGTTCAGCGTTTGTCAGCCAGTTTCACCGCTTCGCTGTCTTCATTACTGCGAAACGCTAGGAAAAAGAACGACGTTGCGCCACATACCAACAGACAATCCGCAATGTTGAAGTTAGGCCAAGTGTAATTGCCATACCGGAACAAGATCCAATCACGGACGGCCTGTTCGCCCCACAGGCCGATTCGGTCGTAGAGGTTGCCAATGATCCCGCCGAGTATTACGCCGAGGGTGACGCTGAGCGTTCGGTCCTTGGATGCCGAGCCAAACAGGCCCCACCAGCAGAACGCCCCTCCCGCCAGGACAGAGATGACCGCCAACCCACTTGGGCCAATCATCTGGCCCATGCCGAACAAAGCACCGCGATTGAGTGCCGTCTCGATGCCAACGTAGGGCTCCCACAGCCACCATTCGTTGCTCGGAAGTGGCCTTCCCCGCCACGCGAAGATCCAGTGTTTTGTGCCCAAGTCAGCAGCACAACCGAATACGGCGAGGAATAGAAACAGCGCGCGGTTTATTTGGATCGCGGCTGAGCTATTTTTGGATTTCGGTGGCACACTTCACACAGTACGGCGTGTAGGGGATGGCTTTGAGTCGCGTTTTTGGGACTTTCCCTTCGCATTCAACACAAAGACCATAGACGCCGTTATCAATCCGTTCAAGGGCAGCTTCGACTTGCACCAGCACGACTTCTTCGGACTCCAACAACGATAGAGTCAAGCCTTGTTCGTAGTTGTCCGTTCCGATGTCGGCCATGTGGATTGGCATCGTTGACAAGTCCCCACTCGCTTCCGAACGGGTCTTATTCAATGCTGCGTCGGCCATATTCCGCACGTCGCCGCGAAGTCTAGCCAGGAGCGCAAGGAGCATTTCCTTAAACGGCTTTGCCTCGGTTTTCTTCATTGTCGTTACCTCTTCACGTCCACTCACTCACCAAGCCAAGCAAAAAGAGTTGCTAACCCGGTGTGTTTCCGACTACCCGTTCCCGGACGACATCGACCGAGCCTATCTATTCTAGTCATGGGCAACCGTTCGTCAAACGGTGCGCGGCCCGCGGGCGACGTAATTTTTAAAGTGATGGTACGTAACGGGTTAGGAGCTTATTTTTTGAGATTAACCCGTAGGATTGCAACATAATTGGGGGTTTTAAAGTAGCTTATTGGTGCGGTACTCAACCCTCTCGTAGACGGGTGAGAACCTCCTCCAAAGGGTAGTCCAATAGAGAATCTCCTTCGCTACCCTCGATGTCGCGGAGGCGGAGCCAAGCGGCTGTCAGAAGCCTCTCTCGCTCTTTCACGTAAGCTGGATCGAGCTGTCGCTTGTCAAATGGGCCGTCGATTTCCACGTGGGAAAAGTGATCCGAGACGATGAATTGGGCGATCGTCGGATTGCAAAGGATGTGGCGCTCGGCCGTTGTGTGCAAGGTCTCGGCGTCCACCCAACCGGCGACAAAGCGTAAATACAATTCACTTTCGGTTAGCCGTTTGACCTCCTCGCCGCAGACGTCACAAAGATAGCCCTCGTCGCATTTGGCCACACCACACCCCATTCGACTACGAGTTTAGGTTGAGTACGTCGAACATGGAGTAGATTCCCACGGGTTTTCCGGCGACGAACTTGGCGGCTTCCAAAGCACCCATCGCGTAACAGTCCCGATTGGTCGACCGGACTGTCAACTCGATCATCTCGCCTAGCATGCCAAAAACGATCGAGTGTTCGCCTGGGTTATCGCCAACTCGCAGCGCATGATAGCCGATTTCGTTGCGTGGACGTTGGCCGAGAATTCCCTGTCGCCCGTGTTGGTGCACCGTTTGCCCCATCTCCGAGGCGATCAACTCACCAAATCTCAACGCCGTGCCGCTGGGTGAATCTTCCTTGAAACGATGGTGGCGATCGATTATTTCGACGTCAACTCCAGACGCTACTCGGCTTAGGGCGGCGGCGGCTTGACTTACCAGTTTCATCGTCAAGTTAACGGCAAGGCTCATATTCGGCGCCCAGACGATTGGGATCTGCTGACTGGACTGCTTCAGTTTTTCTTGTTGCTCGGCCGTCAATCCTGTGGTCGCAACGACCAGCGGTATTTTTTCGCGGGCAGCCAGATGGAGGATGTTATCACATGCTTGAGGGACCGAAAAATCGATGATTACGTCCGGTTGGCCGTCTAATTCGCAGACGAGAGGTAATTGGTTAGCGACGCCCTCGGCCACCAAACCCGAATCGGCACCGAGTTGAGGGTGCTCTTTGTGCTCAAGAGCCACGACGAGGTCCAGGTCGTCGTCCTTTCCAGCCAAGGCGACCAGTCGTTGGCCCATGCGGCCACCCGCTCCGTGGATTCCCAATTTGACCATCGCAGTGTATTCCTCATCGAAGCAGGTTTTGTGCAAACGCGAGATTATACCTTCTGACACTCGCCTTGTGTCTGGGGCACTTTCCAGTCATTGGATGAACTGCTGGCCTCGGTAGTTCGTAGCCCGAGTGTTAGCGATGGAAGAGCGATCTTTTGCTCCACTGGGGCTGGGCGGTGAGATTCGCACCGCCAAAACCGGACCACAATGTCCTACGGCCAATGCCAGCTCATGTTGCCGTAGAAGATAGGGCTAAAAACAAGATGGTGGAGCCAATCGCTAAAGAACACGCCGATACCGAACGAGAGAATCCAAAACCTCGTGCGGGAATATCGCGAGAAACAACTGCTTGCTCCAATTAGCAGCAGGCCCCACCAGAAATGGTGAATCCGCAACCAGCCGGGTACACCATATTTCTCCGCAAACGCGGCGCCTGTGCTACTCGAAACGAGGCGGCACAGCAGCGTTAACGCCTCCAGGCCGAAACTGAAAATCAACGACCATTTCAGCAATGACTGCTGTGTTCTGGTGCCGGTCAATGTTCAACTCTCCCCGCTACGAGTCGTTTCGTTCGATGGAGTCCGGATTATCCGTAAAGTTGAATTGCACGAATGATCTGATCGAGTTCGTTGGGCACCGCGATGGCACGGTTAGCGAAGGATGCTCGCGTGACGCCTCGTTTGCCCAGCACTTCGTTGAATTCGTCCTGATCGGTTGTATGATACGCGATCGTCGAGGTGGGGTCCTTGAGCAAGTGGCCCGTCAAGATGCAGACGACTTGTTCGTCGCTGCCGATAATGCCCTCTTCGACTAACTTCTTTGTGCCCGCGATGCTCGCAGCACTTGCCGGCTCGCAACCCATGCCGCCGGCGCCTACCTTTGCTTTGGCATCGAGGATCTCTTGATCATTTACTTCACGCACCACCCCATCGCAAACCTCCAATGCGCGGAGACACTTCGTGAAATTAACGGGGCGATTAATCTCAATCGCACTGGCAATGGTCGATGCTTTTCGCTGTTGGGCATCCATCTCTTCGAAATATCCCTCGACCGTCGGCCGCTGCCAACGTCCTTCGTTCCAGCGAACACCTTCTTGTTCGAACAACTGATACAGCGTATTGGCGCCGCGGGCGTTGATGATTGCCAAGCGGGGAATGCGGTCGATAAGCCCCAGGTGTTTCAACTCCATGAACGCTTTGCCGAACGCACTCGAATTGCCCAGGTTTCCGCCGGGCACGACAATCCAATCGGGAACGGTCCATCGCAGCGACTCGAGGACCCGATACATGATCGTCTTCTGACCCTCTAGACGAAACGGGTTGATGCTGTTGACCAAATAGATGTCCAACTGTTGGCAGACCTCGCGAACGCGCGCCATCGCATCGTCAAAGTCGCCGGAAATTTGGACCGTTAACGCGCCGTAATCGAGCGCCTGCGCGAGTTTTCCATACGATATCTTGCCGGTGCCGATGAAAATTAAGGCCCGCATCAGTTTCGTTACCGCACAGTACATCGACAACGATGCACTCGTGTTCCCCGTTGATGCACATGCGGCGCGTTTCGCTCCCAGCATTCGCGCGTGAGTGAAGGCAGCCGCCATCCCGTTATCTTTGAAGCTCCCGGAGGGATTCATGCCTTCGTATTGCAAATACAGTTCCCCGCCGTCTAACCCGACGAAAGGGCGCAGCGAGTCAGCTTTCTGGAGTAGAGTCTGTCCTTCGCCCACGGTGACGATATGTTCCGTTGCGGCAAATGGAAGCAGGCTCTGGAATCGCCAAACGCCGCTGAACCGGATGGGATCATGCCGCTGAGTCCAGTACGCTTCAAAATCGCTCAACTTTCCCGGTAGCGGAAGGCGATCCCAGTCGTACTCGACATCCAAGGACTCGCCGCATTTCGGGCAGCCAAAATGCACCTCATCGACGCCGTATGTTGCTCGGCAATCCGGCGAAAGGCAGCGTTGGAAAGCGTGATTTGTCGGGGACACGATTGTCGAAACTCTCGATGTAGAAGCAGTTTAGCAACACCTGGCACAGTCTACTGGATCGCTCGGTTGTACTGCAAGGCGGGTGAAGTTTTGCCATGCAGCGTTGGTCACACGACCTTTGCTCAGACGTTGTGCCTCGATTTCCTTGTTCCGGCTTGGCCGGCCAATGTCAGTGCACCTCGTACCACAACCTCTTCGCCTAACGCCGCCGGGAGCAGGCGATAGCTTTCCTTCAAGGGAGGAAACACGTATTGTTCGACGGCCCGGCGGAGTGGATTTAGAAAGAGGGCTTCGTTCATATGAGAGACGCCACCCCCAAGTACGACGACGTTCGGACTGACGAGTGTGACGACTTGCGCAATGGCCCAGCCGAGGGTCTGCACGCCCAGCTCGATAGCCTCGCGAGCCACATCATTTCCCGACATGGCCAATTCGGCGAGAAGCCGCGCATCAACCGCGTCGATGGAGCCGGCGCGCGTCAAGATCTGCCGCTCTGAATCGGTTTCCGCACCGCCGCGGCGGAGGCGGTTTCTCGCTGTGTTGGCAATTCCCCAGCCACTGGAAACCGACTCCACCGTTTCCCTGGCGGTTGCCGCCAGAAGGCCGGGGCGGAGATGCCCGATCTCGCCGGCTGCGGGTTGTCCGCCATGAACCAATCCATCAATCACCAAGCCACCGCCCACGCCCGTGCCCACAGTCACAAAGAAAACGGTACGGCTCCCCTGCCCTACTCCGTGTGTTGCTTCGGCCAACGCAGCCGTATCACAATCGTTGGCCACGTCGGTTGTCGCAACGTCGAACGTCTCGGTAAGCCACGCGGCTAAGGGGAAATCGTCCCATCCGGAAATCTGGTGACTGGTGATCACACGACCGTTATTCACCGGCCCGCCAAAACCAACGCCAATGGCGTCGATCGGAATGCCATCGTTCTGCCAATCGGACAAGACTTCAATAATCTGTGAGCGAATGCCCTCTGCAGCGGAGTCGGGATCTACGTCACGACGTCGAAAGTCGTGCCAAGGTACCCAGCGGCCATCGGCTGTTTCGCCGCAGTGCAGGCCCAGCTGGAGTTTCGTGCCACCGATTTCAATTGCTGCGAACATGGTGTGACGCCAAGAGTGTGCTAACTGTAGCGGCCTTCCAAGTTGATCCGCGCGAAAACGTCATTTAGCACCCAGTGAAAGAGTGACAAGTGGATGCTCTCGACCATCCCCATATCATCCAGTGCTACGTGTAGTCCGTCTTGTTGCATTCCCAGCAATTGTCCGCCGGAATATCCAGTGAGGCCGAACGTTGCCACGCCGTGGCGATTCGCCCAATCGACGGCCTTGAGTATATTGGGGCTGTTTCCAGACCCACTGATGGCGATCAACAAGTCACCTGGTTCGCCGTAGTTCATCAACTGCTGAACGAAGATTTGGTCGTAGGCCAAGTCGTTACCAACGGCCATTAACCACCCGGCATTGTCGGTGAGGCTGAGGACTTTGAGTCGCTTCTTCGACTCGTCATGTAGGTCGGATTCTCTCAAGGAACTTTTGCCAAGATCCTCGCTCATGTGGCTGGCTGTTGTCCCGGAACCGCCGTTCCCAATCACATAGACGAACCGTCCTTTTTCCCAACGCTCGTAGACAGAATTGGCCCAACGTTCCATCGCCCCGCGGTCAATAGCATCGAGTTCTCCGCGTAGCCGGTCGATGTAGGCGTTTGGATTCAACGTGGCACCAAGCATGGACGTCCTCTTACGTGAGTTGTGAGTAGATCGGTCTTTGGGGGCGAATTGAAACCGCGGCACCTTCGCACACAATACCGCACCGAATGAAATTCTTCCACACCGGCTCGACCAGGCGGAGGCAGTCTGCCCTTTATCCGGTCTCGCCAGTAGCCAGATTTGCATCAACGGGCCGGTAGAACAGGGCGATGCTTCCCATGATCAACGCGGTGGTAGCGAATACCATGCTGGGCGGCAGGCCGACCAAATCGAGCAACCGACCGGTCGCCACATAGATAGCGGCGGAGAGCATGATGCCGATCCAGTTGAGCAGATTTTGTGTTGCCAGCGTGCGTCCCCTGATTTCTTGAGGGGGGCTCGTCTGTATGAACACTTGCAGCGGTACAGCGAACATTCCGGTGAACATTCCCAAAGCAATGAGCGCAACGATAGAAAGGCGGAAGCCGAGCAGGTGCTCGCTATTCCAACCTGGTGGCGCCAGCAGCACCAGACATATGGCCAGTCCCCAGGCACCCGTCTTCATCACCCCGGTGTGAAAACGGCTTTTCGAAATAGTGCCAGCAATGAAACTTCCCGCGGCGATACCGATACTCACGCTGGCATTCAACCTTGCCGTCCAGCGGTTATCCAAGCCGAGTTGTTCCTTGCCAAATGCGTTGACGGTCATGACGACAAGTGACGCCGCCATCCAAAACAACGAGGAGACGACAATCGCGTGAAAGAGTGGCCGGTCGTTCTTGAGATAACTGCGCACTTCTCGTGGGATCCCGAAATGCGAGATGTTCAGTTTTAGTTTTGGAAAAGCGGGCCTCACGGGACGCAACATGCATGACGTTGCAGTCCCAGCGAGTCCGATCCCAACGCAAACCAGACCGGCAATCCAAAGTTGATTGCGCAGCGATTGGAGTAGTTCACCGGCGAGTGCGGTTCCAAAAATAATCGCCAAGAACGTGGTCATCAACACAAAACCGTTGGCCGCGGGGAGCAGATGTGGCTTCATCATCTCCGGCAAGATGCCGTATTTTCCTGGTCCGAAAAAGGCGCTCTGCGCGCCCATCAAGAACAGGATGGCTGCCAGGCAAATCACCAGACCCATGGTGAGGCCGGTCTGGCCATAGATAATGAATCCGCCCATGCCAATCGCCATAACGCCGACCTCGGCCAACTTGCTAGCAATGATGACACGTCGTTTGCTGTGACGATCCGAAAGGTAGCCCGCAAATCCGGAAAAGAGAATGAACGGCAACGCGAAAAAGAAGGTTGCAACCCATTGCATATCCGCGTCGCCATTCGCCGTGGGAATGGCCACGAACATCAAGAGCAAGATCTGTTTAAAGACGTTGTCGTTGAATGCTCCCAGAAACTGAGTGACAACGTGGGCCACGAATCCGCGATCTCGCGCCAGTTCGGCGTTCGGTTTCACCTCGCCATGGGCTGGCGCATCGGCAGATAGAGCGGATTCCTGTGACACGAATGTCCTTTGCCGGAGAAGTCGGTGAGGCGGCCTTCGAAGCACACCTCGTCATCAAGAAAGGGCGTCCAACATACAGATCGTCGCCCTTAAGTCAGGCCCGACACGTTATTCCGCATCGAATCCCTGAAGATTGACCAACTCTCCATCTTTTGACATCTCCCGAATCTCTTCCGTGATTTTCATGGAGCAGTACTTGGGGCCACACATGCTACAGAAATGAGCGCTCTTGAAGGTGTCCTGCGGCAGCGTTTCATCGTGATACCGCTGGGCAGTTTCCGGGTCCAACGACAAGCGAAACTGCTCGTTCCAATCAAACTCGAAACGGGCTTTGCTCAACGCGTCATCACGTTTTTGTGCACCGGGTCGTTTTCTTGCCAAGTCGGCCGCGTGCGCCGCGATCTTGTACGCGATCACGCCCTGCTTCACGTCCTCGTTATTCGGCAATCCCAAATGCTCTTTCGGCGTTACGTAACACAACATTGCCGCACCACTCCAGCCTGCCATTGCCGCTCCGATAGCGCTGGTGATGTGATCGTATCCAGGCGCAATATCGGTCACCAAAGGTCCCAATAGATAGAATGGAGCGCCCAGGCAGACTTCGATTTGACGTTTGACATTCATGTCAATCTGGTCCATCGGGATATGGCCCGGCCCTTCCACCATCACTTGAGTGCCGTTGTCCCAGCCCCGCTGAACAAGTTCGCCCATCGTATCGAGTTCCGCGAACTGAGCTGCGTCGCTGGCGTCCGCAATGCAACCGGGCCGCAAACCGTCACCCAGACTCCATGTCACGTCGTACTCTCGCATGATGTCACAAAGGTCGTCGTAATGTTCGTAGAGCGGATTTTGTTTTCGATGCGTCATCATCCACTTGGCGATCAATGAACCACCGCGGCTGACGATGCCCGTGACCCGCTCGGTCGTCAGATGAAGATGCTCCATCAACACGCCGCAGTGGACCGTCATGTAGTCCACACCCTGTTTCGCCTGATGTTCCACCATGTCCAAAAAATGTTGCGGACGCATGTCCTCGATGTTCCCACCCAACTCTTCGAGCATTTGGTAGATTGGCACCGTTCCGATGGGTACTGGTGAAGCCTCAATGATCGCACGGCGAATCTCGTCGATGTCGTTACCGGTCGACAAATCCATGACGGTATCAGCGCCGTAGTGGACCGAGGTGTGCAGCTTTTCCAATTCCGTGCGGCCGTCGCTGGTAACGGCCGAGTTGCCGATATTGGCGTTGATTTTGCAGGTAGCCGCGACCCCAATAGCCATCGGCTCTAGTCGACCCTCCAGGTGCACTTTATTCGCGGGGATAACCATCCGGCCGGCCGCGACTTCATCTCGCACTATTTCTGGCGACAATTGCTCACGCTTTGCGACGTATTCCATTTCCGGGGTAATGGTGCCTTCACGGGCGTCGATAAGCTGGGTCATGGGTCGTACCTCCTTGCGGGTCGGCCCCAATCATTTGGAACCTGTCTGGTTTTCGAGTAACGAGACTTTAGGAACGGAATATGCGATCAGAGTAAAAACCGCTTGCGCCATCGTATCGCCACCCGGTCGGTTGTCAATCGACCCTCCAGTTTCACATGCTAGCTCGTGGTGAATCGAAGATCATCGCTTATGGTGTCGATCGTTTGAACTATCGCGTTGCAATCCGCTGCAGCACCTCAATGCCCCGCTCAAGAGTTTCTGGGGATGCCGCGTACGAGATGCGGAAGTGGGTGTCGCGTTCGCTGAAAATTCCGCCCGGGATCATTAGTAAATTCTCGTCAATTGCCCGTTCGACGAATTCCGTTCCAGTGCCCCAAGGCGCACGGGGAAACAGGTAGAAAGCGCCTCCCGGCCGCGCGATTTCATAGTGGCCGGCCAGGCCGTCTAGCATCATGTCACGCCGTTCACGGTATTGAGTCACATGGCTTTGAACGTCGTAATCCATGGCGGCCGCCCCCGCCCATTGAGCCGGCTGTGGAGCGCAGACAAAAGTGAATTGTTGGACTTTGACCATCGCTTCGATAACTGACGGTGGGCCATGGACGAAGCCCAAACGCCAGCCCGTCATCGCATGACTCTTCGAAAAGCCATCAATAACCAGCGTTTGCGGGTTGAACACCGCCGGTGAACAAAATGGTTCATCAAAGACAAATTCGCGATAGATTTCATCCGATACCAACACCACGTTGTTTTTTGCAGCGAGTTCCGCCAGTCCTCGCAGCTCCTCGGTCGAGGCGCAGACTCCGGTCGGATTGGCCGGGCTGTTGACAATGATCATTTTCGTTCGCGATGTGATTGCCGCGGCGACCTTATCAACGTCGAGGCGAAAGTCAGGATAGGTGTCGATCAATACCGGTTGACCACCAACCAGCTTTACCAACGAGGTGTACATAACGAAGTAGGGATCAAAAATGATCACCTCTTCCCCAGGATTGACCAAGGTCAACAACGCCAAGACCAAGCCGCCGCTGGTACCTGAACAGACGAATGCCTCACGGTTCCCGGCTCCATATTCTTGATCGATCTGCGCCTGGAGCTTCTCCAGCAACACGGGCATTCCCTGTGTCAATGCGTAGCCGTTCTTGCCGGACTGGGCCGCGTCTACGTACGCCTCGCGGACCTCTTTCGGCACTTCGAAGTCGGGTTGGCCGATCGATAGGTTGATTGGATTTTCCATTCGAGCGGCCAGGTCAAAAACCTTGCGAATACCGCTGCTGTCGAATCCTAAGCTACGTTCAGCAAGCCACGTTGTGCTCATTCGGTCCTCGGCTGGATTGGCAATCCGTGATTGCGGTGGGGCGTGAGAATATCACAGATTGTCGCAGAGATTCGGATCGTGGCTAGATCAGCGATAATATCCAGTAACCTCCGTGATTGGACGGCTAAAGAAAAACACCGTACTCAGACCGGTCTGAGTACGGTGTCTATTTCATGACCAAGTTTCACGGAGAGCTGTTATGCGCTCTTCGACTTTGGCAATTTGAACAGTTTCTCGCTGCCCTGCACGACTCCGGCGTTTACCGTGTAGATGGCCCCGTCTTCCTCGTCGGGCAATTCGTACATGATATCGAGCATTACGTCTTCAATGATGGAACGCAAGCCACGGGCTCCTGTGCCACGAGCGTGTGCTCGGCATGCGATTGCCGCCAGGGCGTCCTCGGTAAATCGGACCTCGCTGTTTTCCATTTCAAACAGGCACTCGTACTGTTTAATCAGCGAGTTTCGCGGTTCAGTCAGCACTTTAACCAGTCCCGATTCACTCAATGGAGATAGTGCGGAGAGGACAGGTAAGCGTCCGACCAATTCCGGAATCAAACCGAATTCCAAGATGTCGTCGGTGTTGACTTGAGGCAGCAACTCCGCCAAATCTGCTTCGACGTGAAGGCTTTCCTGGCCAAACCCGATGGTTCGTCGACCGAGCCTCTTTCGGACAATATCCTCGATTCCGACGAACGTGCCGCCGCAGATGAAGAGGATATTGGTCGTGTCCATCGGGATGAATTGTTGCTCGGGATGCTTCCGCCCGCCCTGTGGTGGAACGTTGGCGATCGTGCCTTCGAGCATCTTTAATAAGGCCTGTTGAACTCCCTCGCCCGATACGTCTCGAGTGATCGACACATTTTGACTCGTCTTACCGATCTTGTCGATTTCATCGATGTACAACACGCCTCGTTGTGCGGCTTCGACGTCGAAGTCCGCCGCGTGGAGCAGTTTTAGCAGCAGGTTCTCAACGTCTTCGCCAACGTAGCCGGCTTCGGTCAGTGTGGTCGCGTCGCCGATGGCGAAGGGGACGTTCAACATCCGGGCCAACGTTCTGGCCAGTAGTGTTTTTCCACAGCCTGTTGGACCGACCAACAGGATATTCGATTTCTCGATGTCGATCGACGAGTCTTCCCAACCGAGAGCCAATCGCTTGTAATGATTGTGAACTGCGACCGCCAGCACTTTCTTTGCTCCATACTGGCCGATTACATATTGATCGAGGCCTTCGACAATCTCCCGCGGTGTATGGATTTCACCAAATAACTGTTTCGGTCCGCCTCTTCGCCTTTGCTCCTGTTCCAATATCGACTGGCACAGTTCGATGCACTCTCCACAGATGTATACGTCACCGGGGCCTTCGACCAGCGGTCCAACGTCCCGATAACTTTTGCGGCAGAAAGAGCAGAACGCATTCTTCTTCGTCGTTCCGCTTCCCTTCCTACCGCTCAGATCTTTACCCGACGGCATGGTAACTCCTTTCAAATCGTCTGCCGGCAGGTGCCAGCACACGACAATTTCATCCCAGATGTAGCTCGAGGGGCCTACGGCCACCAGGGCATCCCATTCCGCTATCGTCGAGCATCGTGTGGTTTCGTCAGTTCGTGTTCTCGCGGCCTCCCAGACCGGAGGTAGGGTAAAATACAGGCAACTCGCAGATCCGACCGGACTATGCCGAGACGGAACGATGTTGTCAGTCGTTTTTACCAGTACTCTTTGACTGTTCTTGGCTAGGCTCAATCAGCTTTGGACCAAGGACAGTCTTAATTGTTCGGAATTCTGCGTCCTCAATGTCACCCTCCTGATTCATTTCTCGGAAATTCGTCAGTAGTTCGTTGGGGGTCAGCCGGTCGTTGTCGGATTGACCCCGAAACTTTTGCACAACGAAGCCCCCAATGATCGTTGCCATCACTAAAATGGTCGTCCAGATCACCGCCTGGGGTAGCGGCTGTTGAAGGTACTCGATGAGATCAGGTGGCATGAGAAGCAGAGTGATGAGGCTGATATTTCCGGGCGACCGACACGCACTCCCTATTATGCACAATGGTCAATGGTCGTCCAGAATTCACAACAGTCATAACTTCGCGCAACACCATGGAGAGCGAGTCTACCACGACCGATAATAAACTGCACGAAGTGCTTCGGCCGGACCTCGCGTCGGGCGGATATTTTGCCGGATCCCTGCAGAATGGTCACACTTTTCCATCGTGGACACTGTGATTTTCGAGAAATGGCCTCGAAAATCCCAGCGGGTAACCGGATTCCCGCCCCACCTTTCCAGCTCGATGCCGCGTGGGCAGGTGAGGGCTTCGTTGTGTACGAGTGGTTCGGGTCGAACCGCGCTTGCCCGAACGCTCCCCGCATTTTGTTGCCAAAGTAAGCTCTCACCGGTTGGATCCATGGCGTTCGTTTTCACCTGTCCAAATTGTCAAGCGGAAACAAAGGTCGCCGACTCGTTTGCCGGGCAGGTGGGGCCGTGCGTACGTTGTGGCAAACAGGTCTTTGTGGCACGTCCCCAAATTGAAGATTCGGCCAATCCGGAAGATGCGAACCAAAATGCCAGCGGGCTGGCATTGTTGCTTCTGCTGGCGGGATTGGTTTTTTTTGGAACCGTCGGCACGCTGATCTATATCGTGGTCGTTCCGCAGGTTTACCAACAACGTGAACAGGCGGTACACGATCGCACTCGGCAACGACTACTCCAAATCGGCCTGGCACTGCGTTCATATCACGACGCCTACGGTTCGTTTCCTCCGGCAACGACCTACGACGCCAACGGAAAACCGCTGCATAGTTGGCGTGTTCTGATCCTGCCTCAGTTGGGCTACAGCGAGCTGTATCGACGATACGATTTGGACCAGCCATGGGAAAGCGAGCAGAATAGCCTGCTCGCATTCGAAATGCCCCAGGAGTATGCCAGCGCCTATGACACAGCCGCCATCGCCAACGGCGAACCGAGTTTCTATGTGATCACGGGAAAAGGTAGCGCGTTCCCAATCAAAGGCTCACGGAAGGCTGAAGAGATTCTCGACGATCTGGCGGACACTGTCCTAGTGGCCGAGACGATATCCTACGGATTCTCATGGCTCGAGCCGCGAGATATCCGTCTTGCCCGACTTGAACCGCAAATCAATGGTTCGTCCGGGCATTCATTCGCCAGCCAGAGTCCGCGGGGGCCGCAGGTGTTAACCGCGGCGGGTGAAGTCCGCACATTGCGTTTGGACGCTCCGGCCGAGGCGATCACCGCGATGGCCACCATCGACGGTGGCGAGCCCATCGACTGGAAGGCCGTTGCAGTTGATTGATTTGCGGCTGATCCTGTCAATATAGTCCTTTCATTTACCTCTTATTTAGGTCAAGATGCTGGCCTTCATCCCCCTGCGGGCGTTTCGCCGAGCGGTAATCGACATTCGGATTTCGGATTTCATCGACGATGTCAAAGACAAATGTGCTCGACTTTCTGGACTCGTCAACTGTCGACGATTTGCGGCCGTCGATCGTCCTCTTTGGAGGCGAGTCGTTTCTTGAACAACAGGCTCTCCAGCGGATTGTGGAACTCTACTTTGCGGGCGACGATGTGCCGTACTCGCGTTTCGACGAAACGGCCGAATGGCGAGACGTCCGAGATGAATTGGCGACCCGATCACTGTTTGGCGGCGCGACGCGTTTGGCTGTTGTCACGTCGGCGGACAAATTCGTCAGTCGCTATCGAGGAGAGCTCGAGGATCGTGTCGCCAGCGGACGAAACAAGGGCATCTTGGTCCTTATTTCGAAGTCTTGGCCGTCTAATACACTACTGGCCAAAGCCGTGGTCAAACACGGATTGACGATCGATTGCCGGGCTCCGTCACGTGGCAAGTCGGTCGATACCAAACGAGTCCTCGCCTGGTTGCGGAGTCGCGCAAGCGAGACGTACGATGTGCAATTGTCGAGTGAGGCAGCTCGCCTGCTACTCGAGTTGACCGGCGTCGAGTTTGGCATTCTCGACCAGAATCTCGCTAAGTTGGCGGTCTGCACGTCAGATAAGAAGGTCGACGCCGAATTGGTTGAAACGGCAGTGGGAGGTTGGAACACGATGACGGCCTGGGATATGGTCGCCTCGGCGTTGGACGGTGATACGGCCGAGGCCCTTGTGCAATGGGATCATCTGCTGCAGGCCGGAGAACATCCGATTGGAGTTTTTGCCCAAGTATCGTTCATACTCCGCAGGCTTGCGGCGACGACACGCATCTTTCAACACGCTCAAGCGCGCCAACACTCGATGCGACTAGGCGATGCCCTGGTCGAAGCGGGGGTGCGTGATTGGCCACCAGGTGCCATCCGACGCAGTGAAAAGCAATTGATTCAATTGGGGCGGACGCGCGCTGGCAAACTTTATCGTTGGCTGCTGGAAACCGATTTAGCCCTCAAGGGGACTCATTCCTCGTCGCACCGGGCAAGATGGTGTATCGAGCACTTATTCTTGAGAATGGCCGCTGAGCTGCGACCAGAAGGAACTCGCACTACGCGTCCGTAAACGGAGGTGGACTTGTGAAAACTACGTTGGCTCGCTTGCTGGTGGGTTCGGGTTGTTAACCGCCGATATTGCCTTGAAGGCCGGTTTGGAATTTCGCCGATTGGCAACTACTGCAACGGTCGATTTGGAGAGTCCAGACTATCGTTTCGCCCGTTGGTTTATTCCCGATCCAGAGTCCGTTCCCGGCCTGTTTGCGTTTGGATTCGTGACGACAAACCGCAGCCTGGAAGCTTGCGCGATCACACCAAAGTCGACGCGAGACCTTTGCCTTTCACTCGACCGGCGCCACGCCGAGAATCCGGCCCCGCGGTGCAACCTGTCGAGTGTCGACTGGTTGCTGCAGTACGGATTCATTGCGATGCCCTGCGGCGTCTACAACTTCCAGGCGAAGAAAAACCGAGGGGGGAACGCTGTTATCGATCTTCCAGAAGTACTGTCCATCGTCTTCTAAGCCGGCCGCAACAACCTGCCACGGACCTTTGGGTGAGGAAGAAAAACTGAGCGTGATCGGTCTAGCAGCTAGTTTCTGATCGACGGTTTCCCATCGAAGTTCGACATGCCCTGAATGCTGTCCATGTCCAATTGCTGCTGTCGTTAGTCGGCAGGTGGGGTCGGTTAGATCCACGCCCAACCACAGGTCCGCTGGTGTATTCGGTTTGGGCGTTGGGCTGGCAAGGCCATTCTTACCGATGATCACGATACGAAAACCGTAGAGGCCCTCGGCGTCCACCTCTACCGAGAGCGGGCTCGTTAGATCTCGATCACTTCCCCATTTTTCCCAACTCGCTGTCTTGTCTCGCCTTGCGGCCCAACGGACTTCAGGTCGTACTCGAGGCGAAATCGGCTGCTGCCTGTCATTGCGACCGGTTCGCCATTCGGCGCGTCAAACAAAGCCGAAGTGCGGTCTGAATCTGTGCCAATCTCGACACTGGCTTCCACACCTGGATGCACGTGGCCCGAAACTCCGTCATAGGCAACTCTGTTGCCGACGTTGGAATCGTGGTGCTCGCCACCGTTTTCGTCGACCGCCAGTGCGCCTCGGTCATGGTTCGACGTCGCGAGAACGGCTGCAGGCGTCGACTCGGCGTCCCTCTGAGGCCAGATGTGATTGATGGCCGAGCCTAGACTCTTCACATCAGAATTCCGTCCTCGATCGGCAACTCTCCACAACTCGGTTCCCTGCTCGGTCCTTGATATCTCCTCGCACCGTAAGCACTCGGGATATCGTGTCTGGGTACCAGTACATTTCACCGCGTAAGCGGTCGTGTCGCGTCGGTTTGGCGCTCGGTTTGATGACGATCGCTCGCCACGGCCCATCGATCGTCCGGTATTCGAGATGAAGAGTGGAAGGATCTAGGTTTTCGTCCGAGGCGTCCCAGACAAGATGGACTCGTCCCGACGGTTCGGCTCTGGCCTCGAGTTTCAAGATCGGACTCTGGCGGTCCACGACAAGCTTCAACTGTGGGACAGGTGATCCATTGATCAAATGGCCGTGAACTCGATTGCGAAGGTCAACCGTCCGCGCGGACAGCCAATATTCACCATCCTGTCGCGGTTCAAATGCGAACCGCTCTTGTCGCGGATGCTGTCGTCCAACGATGTTCCAGGTGCGACCCTTGTCGGTCGAGGCGTAGAGTTCTACCTCGACAATACTGGCATCCGATGTGACGTGGAACGGGACGGTGAAACGTCCGACATTGATGAAGTGCCGTTCGACGTGGGTGCTGTCCTCGACCGCTTGTCCGTTCGCCGTTTGTCCAGCGGCCGGTGGAATATGCTGCCCAATGGCGAACATTAGGAGCAGACCGATGACGGATCGGATCACAATTGTCAAGCGCATTGAGGCACCGGATTGTCGGCTAGGGCGCGGTTTGAGACCCATTGGTGAGACTCACACGGTTTCATCGGCCGCATCATCGTCAGGCATTAGCAAAATCCACCTTCGATCCGTCAGATCCGCAATTGCTCTTGCTCGACCGACAACATTCTCCTACCATTCGCACCCCCAATCTGGACTGCGCCGGAAGTCCAGTGACGCGAATATCGGGCATGCACTTTGTCGGCCAACGGCCGGTCGTACTTCTCACGGAAGATTCAAAATGCAAACGAACCTATACGGCAGCATCGAAACGATGGCAATGAACGAAAAAATCGTCTCATCGCTCGCTTTGCGAGTGATACTGCTGTTTTTGGTTGGCTCGTTCGCATTGTCCACTAGTGGCTGCAAGAACTCGCCCAAAAAGGAAGCCAGAACCGTCCGTGTTTGGCCCCCCAATGGCGTAGACAGCTCCGATCGTTCTGACGACGTTGGTATCGACAGTTACACCAGCGGCAAATCCACCGGCGGCGACTACAATGGTCGCGAAAGTTCCAGTGGCGCCACCGGATTTGAGGTCTCGGACGAGTCGTCCGATTACCGAAACTACCCGACCACACGGCGGCTTCCGTCGACCGAGACCGACACGGTTGCCCCTATTGTGACTTCCGGCCAGATGTTGAACGCCACCGTCAGCAAAGAACTCGACGAGGTAGTTCCGAATGGCCAAGACCTAACGCGACGTCAATTCGGTGTTTTTCTAAACGAGGGCGAGCTGAGCCCGTTTGTTCATCCGTTGAAAGATGCGTCCGGCCTCGGAATACCGAAGGAATTCAGCCCAAGCGACGAGATTCCGTCAATGGCTAGTCGAAGCCGGATGGCCGATCTCAACAACTCCGTCGTGCGGACTTCTCACGTTGATGGCGCTGATTCGGCCGCTGTCCAGAGCGCCCATTACGACGAACAAGAGGTGTCTCCAGACGCAGCGGTAGAACGGGTGAAGCAGGCCTCGATTCAACAACCGATCCAATTTCGGAAGGGCGCTTCCACAGTCGCTGGAGGCACGCAGTCGACCAAACGCAAGACCCTTGCAGTGCCCGATGAGCAGCACATTGATTCCGGACGCAATTGCTCCATTCGACAGATCACGACTTAATGACGCACTAAAAACTCTTTCACCACAGTTGGTGAACGTCGACGCGCGGTCGGATGTGAAGTCTCGCTACTCGATTGACCGGGAAACGTTACCGCCCGACTCGCCGGACAGTCAGAGCGAGTCTGGGTCGCCAACGGGTGCTACCGACTTGGCAATTGAAGGTCGGGGCTATTTTCAAGTCACGGCTGGTTTTGGGAGAGGTGAAACTGTCTACACGCGTCGAGGGGATTTCAAAATCAACACCGAAGGTGTTTTGGTTCTTGGCGGCGATCCATCGCGACAGCTAGACCCGCCGGTCGTCATTCCCATTGAGGCAAGCGGAATCGTAATCGAACCTAATGGCGAGGTTTTCTACAGAGTTCGACTAGCGTCCTTTACGAAATCTGCGGGGCTATTGGACATCGGTGACAATCTCTGGAAATCAACCCGTGCATCGGGAAATCCGATCCTTGGTACTCCGGGTGAGGCTGGCCTCGGCGTGCTCAAATCGGGCCAGTTGGAGAAGCTGAGCAACACCTCGGCGACGGCGTTCGCCAATGAAGATTGGCAAACGGCCATCTCTCGATCCATTGACCAACTCGACCGCGACATTGCTCGCGAGACCGACCTCATTGCAAAGCAGCGGCTGCTCGCATCGCAGGGCGTTTTGCATGCGGTGCTTCAAGACCGAGTCGCAGCGATGCGTCCGATCGAGGTGGATGGGATTTCGCCCGACGTTCAAAAATTCTGGTCTGAACAAAACCTGGCACTCATTGAAATGCTGGATCCCTTGGGCACTCCGCAAGGTAGTCGCCGCGCGAGGTCCGCTTTTGGGCATTTAAAGGAAGCTCAACGTCAGCTTTCCGCGGCCAGTGAACTGGGCGTGAGAAATGTGGCCTTCTGCGAAAAAGTACAAGGTTTCGGGCGATACGAGGAGTTTAGGGAGACCAAATTCCGAGTGGACGATGCGGTGGTGCTCTACGCAGAATTGGAGAACTTCGCGGTTGATACGACAGCAGACGGTTATGAGACAGAATTCCAAGGCGGCTTTGAAGTGTACGACGATGAGGGATTTCGTGTTGCGCAACACGAGTTTCTGCTAGTCGAGCAGACGTGTCGCAACATTCAAACCGACTATTTTCTGCCATACATCATGCACATTCCCAAGAACTTGGGTCCCGGCAAGTACCGTCTTCGGTTGACCGTGGAAGATCGCAAGGGCAACAAGTTTGGCCAATCGGGTCCGCTTGAGTTCGAGGTAACCAAATAGGCAACGCGGACTGACGTTGAACAACCCTACGTCTGTCACGCACGGTATTTTTCCGTCGGCGTCGCCGTTTCACCAGTCAGTTCTCGGTGCAACAATACGCTTCCGACGACGGCCGACGGCAATAAAACAGACGATACGATAGGCATCCACTCGATGACAAAGAGACTGGAGCCGAATCCCAACGTCGTCGTTCGATGTTCTTTTGCGAAAATCAGTCGCTGCTCGCGACGTCGACCGCGTAGTGTCAACGGGTACTGCAAATAGTCAAGTCCCAATTGGAAACAGGTCGAGTGAGCTGAAAAACAAATTGCGATAGGCGGGCCGACCAGAGGAACAAAGGCGACCGCAAAACTGAGTGTCTGTTGGCCGATCCAGACGGCCAAATCGCGTAGTGAATCGGCGGTTTCTTGCCTAAAAGAAATTGAGTGAATCTCGTCGTCGGCGATTCCAAGGAGGCGTTCGGTTTGTTCTGTCAAACGGGCATAGAGTGAGCTGCAGATTATCGCCGAAGCAAGTCGCCACACCACGATTGCGGTGAGAAATGCGGCAAGCAGCATGAACAAACCGACAGCGACGGCAACGGCAGTCCAGATCCATACCGCCGTGCCCCGTTGGCCTTCCACAAACCAAGGGAACACATTACGCCACCAGAACCAAACAGATGCGAATAGGATGGCAACCACGACCGCATTCATGACGAGGTTAAAAATCGCCGGTGGGATCGCGAATTTCCAAAGACACCGTTGACTGGTCAGGAATCGGAAACCTTTAAGCGGCGTTGTGACGCCTTCCCAAGTCGTTGCCATGGGTGTACTCGGTGCGTTCGTCATGATCAGGGACGGCAGGAATCGGCCGTTGCCTCAAGAGAGAATCACGGAGGCTAGTGGTTGATTCTGCATTCGACGAGTCTAGCAAACGAAGGCGTGGCCGGTGTAGGGGGCTTTTGCTTCGCAGTGCATGGTCTTGGCAATGTTGGGTCTCTATTCTGGTCGACTAAGCCACCTCGGTTTTGAGGCCGGGCGGCGGAGCATCGAGTCGATGCGAAAACTGCCACAATGGACCAAGCAGGTGTTGGAGCAGGCCGATCAGCTGTAGTGGGGCCAGCATTGAGATCGTCTGATTCAGATGCTCAAAGTTGGTCGTCAACTACTCGGCGAGAGCCGCACCATTCGTCTTTCTGTCACAACGCAGCAACCGGTGCGAGTTCGAGGACGTCATCGCTGTATGTTTCGATTGCTGTGTGGAAGGAAGCGGCGGAGAATTTGTTGTTGCCGAACGAAATCCCTAATGCCCTGGCCGCTTGGACGGCCGACGAGTTTGGATCTACCATGGCCAACTCATTGACCGCTTCCATGATCGGAACACTCTCGATGTTGGGTGGCTGATAACAGACCATGTGACCCAACCTTCCCTCAATAATCAGTCGCACGGCATGGGTGCTGAATTGCGTCGCCAAGACGCGATCGAATGTGGTGGGTGCGCCGCCTCGCTGGAGATGACCCAGTACAACGTTGCGAACGTCGCGGTCCATTCGAGAAGCAATTTGCTGAGCGACAATGTCGCCCAGCCCACCCAGGCGTGTCTGTCGGTTGTTCTGGTCGGCTTCCATAGTGACACACCCACCGTCAGGTAGCTGAGCACCTTCGGCCACAACGATCAGCGTGAACTCTTTGCCCTGCGATTCCCTTTCGAGGATTGCCCCGCAGACCGTGTCAAAGTCCCAAGGGATTTCTGGAAGCAAAATAACATCGACTCCACCGGCAATACCCGAATGCAGGGCGATCCAGCCGGCGTGGCGACCCATCACTTTCATCGCCATGACTCGATCATGACTCGCCGCTGTGGTGTGCAGTCGATCCAACGCGTCGGTTGCGCAGATGATCGCACTGTCAAAGCCAAAGGTGAAAGCTGTCGCGGACAAGTCGTTGTCGATCGTCTTGGGCACTCCAGCGACGGGGATTCCGTATTCGTGGAACTGTTGCGCCACCGCGAGAGAGCCGTCACCGCCAACACAGAACAGCCCCACCGTCCCCGTGCCGGTGGCGTTAACTTCATAGAGTCGCCTATCGCTTTGGCCGCAAGACACCCCGTCACAGATCATTTCAGTAGCGGCATGACCAGCTTGGTCCAGACTCGGTACCCAGCTTCATTCAAGTGCAAGCCGTCGCCGGCAAACAGATCTTTCCGCGGCAGCCCGTCCGCGCCGATCATCGGCGTGTCGACGTCGACGTAGTCGAGCTTCTCGTGCTTTTTTGCCTCCGCGGCAATTAAGGCGTTTGCTTTTCGCATTTCCTCAACTAAGTGCCAGCGTTTGATGCTCGGTTTGATTGCAATAAAGACAATACGTGTCTCTGGTAACTCGGCGCGGATCGTCTTCACAAACAACCCGAAGTCGCGATGCACTTCGTCGGCTTTCTTACCTTTGTTAATGTCGTTATCACCCGCATACAAGACAATGATCTTCGGTCGTTGCGGAAGAATGATTCGAGCGGCGAAGTACGTCGAGTCGGCAATTTCCGATCCGCCGAATCCACGATTGATGGACGGAAGTCCCGGAAAGGACTTCTCTAAATTCCAAAGGCGAGTGCTCGAGCTACCGGCAAATAGCACCGCACCTTGTGTGGGTTTCGCCTCGCGGTCTTTTTGTTCCATGGCCGTAATCGACTTTTCCCATCGCGCGAACCGATCGGGTTCGTCGGCCAGGACAAACTCAGGTACTAGACAACAGGCGAGTAGTATCGCGAACCGTGTTTGGATGCGGAGCATAGAGAACTTTCAATACGTGGCTTGATTTGGGTAAAGAAACGGCATTATAGGCTAGACGATCGACCCATTCAAAAAGTGAAACGCGCACGCAGCGGATTGCAATATCAAGCGGCGAACAGCAAGCCGGCGATGCACAATCCCAGCATGATGATCAGAGCCAGCAGGAACCAGACGATGGCCGACGTCTTGTAGATGATGTGCGGTGTCTGCTCGACGATCTGCCGGTATTGTTCGGTCATGACGGTCGCTCCCTTTTCGCTGGCTACGAGATACAGGATATAACCGTTGATCAGCGTGCCGACCGGAACGGCGCAAAGTCCCAAGGCCGAAAAAATGATCGTGGGGATACGACTCCATGCCTTCAGGCCTCGCAAGCCGATTCCGACAGCCAGTTGCAGTGCACCGACGGCAGCCAGAAAGAGCCAAGAGCCCAGTTCGACAATCCCCACCGACCCTGCCATCGATACGGCCGCACCCAGACTCAAGATCGCAGCGGCAAAAACGAACAGTGCTCCGATGCAGTAGAGAAAACCGATTGATTTAATGGATGCTTCGTGACTCAGGTGTTTTCGCCGAATGGCCTCTGCGGAGCCGGGATGATCGTCGAGACGACTCGCCGGGCCATCCATGCTGGTTGCCGCGTAGGGGTTGTCCGACGCGAGTGAGGGAATTTCGGCGAACGGATTCGGATCGTCAGGAGTCATGCGGCAGAATCTTCATTCCTTGATGGCACGGTCGGAGAAAAGACACGGCCGCTGATGAGATTGCGAGTCCCGTTTCTTGCAAAGTTTGCGCCATCAATCCAATAATAAGCTCACCGTCGAGCAATGACAAGCTGGTGCCAATCGCAGTGAACGGCCTTGTCGCTAGTGAGCCCTTAGAAGCACCATAGACTACCGCCACTCTGGCATGACGAGTATCAAGTGAGGTAAGATGATCGCCAGTGGAACAACTTCTCGATCGGGAGATTCTCGTGCTACGCTATGACATTTCGAAGTGCCTCGTTTTTGTTGCGACCACACTGTCACTGTTGTGCACGTCTTTCGGGCAAGATCGCGACACCAAAGTCCGCGACGATCGCCAGACTTTTTCCAAACAGGACGCTTGGGTCTACAACAACCTCACCGCCTCCTTCGCTGAGGCGAGAGATTCGAAGAAGCCGATCTTGGCTGTGTTGCGTTGTGTTCCATGAGAGGTCTGCAATTCATTTGACGAGCAGGTTGCTCGTTTTGATCCAGTCGTCAAGTCGCTGATGGAAGAGTTCGTCTGTGTTCGCATCGTCCAAGCGAATCGATTAGACCTGCAGTTGTTTCAATTCGATTACGATTTGACGTTTGCGGTGTTTTTTTTGAACGCCGACCGAACAGTCTACGGACGGTATGGAAGTCGATCGTCCCACAGTGAGGCGGAGACCGACATCTCGCTGGAAGGGTTTCGCGAGGCAATGCGGGTCGTACTCCGCTTGCACGAGGGTTACCCCGCTAACAAGAAATTTCTCAGCGGAAAACAGCCGCACAAGATCAAACAGCGAACTCCCGACGACTTCCCGCCGCTGCGGGGGAAATACAACCTGAACTTGAATTACGGTGGGGAAGTCGCGAAGAGTTGTATGCACTGTCACCAAATTCGAGACGCCGATCGGCTGATTGTCAGGAATGCTGGTCAGCGCATGTCAGACAAAATGTTGTTCCCCAATCCGATGCCGACAGTGATCGGTTTGGAGATGGACCCCAAACAGCGGGCCACGATTGTAAGTGTCGCCGAGCGGTCACCCGCCGCACAGGCCGGCTTGCGGCCAGGTGACCAGTTACAGACGCTTGCAGGTCAGGCAATTGTCTCGACCGCCGACATTCAATGGGTCTTGCATCATCGTGAGGACGTTGACCAGTTGGCCGCCGTGGTTAGGCGCGGTGACAAGGCGATTTCTGTGAAGATTGATTTGCCCGCGGGGTGGCGAAGGAAGTCAGATACCGAGTGGCGCGTCAGTACCTGGGAATTGCGTCGCATGGCCACCGGCGGAATAAAACTGGCAACGCTCTCGGATGATAAACGAGCCGCTACGGGAATCCCTGAAGGTGGGCTGGCGCTCGTCGCCGAACACGTCGGTCAGTACGGCGCTCATGCGTTGGCCAAACGAGCTGGGTTTCGCAAGGGAGATGTGTTGGTGAAGGTGGGAAGTCAAACCAAAGCCGTAAGTGAATCGGAATTGCTCGCCTGGTTGATGCAGGAAGCCAAACCGGGCGACAAGATTCCGACGGTTGTGCTTCGCGGTGGAAAACGAATCGAGTTGCTACTGCCGACACAATGAGACGTGTTTACTAAACCTCAATCCACCGGCACAGGGCAGGTGGGGATTGCGGCCGATTTTTCGATCACTCAGCCGTCGGGTGAAAGAACTGCCTCGCTGTCACGTGCCACTTGATTAAGTTCAGTGTTTCCGCTTCCTCTTTCGAAAACACCTTCAAACTAGGAGTGTCGTAAAGCACTTTCAACGTGGCCTTTACAAGCTCTGGCGAAGCATCGTCATGAGTAACTAGAAATGCGGGCGTGCGAACGGTCGGTATTCCGTTGCTTGTCACCGCTCCATACACGTCCGCCGGAAACTCGATGGAACTAGAATTAAAGTCGCCGATATCGGCGGCCCTGGGTAGGGTCAATAGAATGAAATCGCCGCTGTTTAGCAGTTCATGGATGGCACGATTCTCTAGGCCAGCCGTCACTATCGTTGCATCCAATTTGCCATCTCTTAGTTCTTTCCAATTCGCGTCACGACAATTAGCATCTGTCTCGATCCCATAGTGTCGAACGAGCGCATTGGCTGACAAGCGAGAACCTGTTAGTGGTTTACCGAGACCGACTCGACGGCCGTTAAGATCGCGTATTGTTTTCGCCTCGAGGTCCTTGCGAGCAATGACATGGACGTATTCGTAGTGGAGCGGCGAGACAATGGCGTGTACGTTACCATCGACCGCCGCTGCCTGGACGATTGCCAGGTCGACGCGGTCGTCGTACAGTTGATTCACGCTGTCGCCGGAGCCTTGACTCTCCGTAACGACTACGGGCACGTTCAAACTTGACTCCAGTGCGGACTTCAATTTGTTGGCAAAGTCGATATAAACCCCGCCCTGCTCGCCACCGGCGATTCGGATGGTCGAGGGCATGCTGCGTTGCGGTACTCGCCAGAGAAGGGTTAGCCAAACGAGGATTCCCATTGCGACGAGGACGATTCCAGCTTGCGCCCGCTGCTGACCATGCGTCGATTCCCGCACGGCGCCACCGGTTAATGCGGCAACCAACGGGATTCCCGCGCACCAGCATCCGCAGCGTCGAATCGGCGACATCGGTTGAGCTTCGAGCGGCGTGCCATCGAGATACCGTTGTAAGTCGGCGGCCAGGTCTCCAGCCGTGCCGTACCGGCGGGTCGGATCTTTTTCCAGACACTTCAGCGCGATCGTCGCCAGTTGCGGGTCGCAGCCGGGATTCAGAGTCTGAGGTCGAACCGGGCGTTCGTGTACCACCGAGTACATTGTGTCGAGTGGATTCTGTGACTTAAAAGGCGCTTGACCGGTTAACGTTGCATAGAGAACGGCACCCAAGGAATAGACGTCACTCGACTCGCCGACGGTATCCCATTCGCCCTTCGCTTGTTCTGGGGGCATGTATCCGGGTGTGCCCATGGCGTTTCCTGTGGCGGTCAAATCGCCGTCATGGTCAAAGAGCTTTGCCAATCCAAAGTCCGTCACATGAGGTTCACCGTTTTCGGCGACAAGAATATTGGCCGGTTTGAGATCGCGATGGATCACTCCGTGCGTGTGCGCCGTCTGCACCGCGTCGGCCACGCGGACCATCAGCTGGGCTGACTCACGCGACGGTAACGGGCCCGAGCGGATCTTTTCCGCTAGATCCGTCCCCGAGATAAAATCCATCGAAAAGAAATGATGGCCGTCGATTTCTCCCACCTGATAAATGGTGACAATGTTCGCATGTCGGACGGTACTTGCCGCCCTCGCTTCGGCGTAGAAACGTTCGATGTCCGGCCGCGAGGCAAATCGGCCCGCGGCAATCATCTTGACCGCCACCTCGCGGCCTATCGCACGTTGGCGAGCTCGAAACACGACCCCCATTCCGCCTCGCCCGACAAGCTCGATCAATTCGTACTCGCCAAACGGGCAGGCCGACGAGTCCACGACTTGGTCGATGAGTTGGGCCAGGCTACCTACCGTCTCGCCGATCGACGCCTCGACCACGAACGGATAGGTTTCGTCTGCCGTTCGAGGCGGCAGTGTGGTCGCCTCGTCGTCGATCCAATCGTTTACCCATGAGCTTGTTTCGACCAGCTCGCGCAACGCATCAGCCAGACCCTCGGCGCCACCACAAAGTTGCTCGATGTCCGGTTCTTGGCCTGCGTCCAGTAGCCGCAGGTACTGGGCCCAAAGCTCATCCAGCCCGTTTTCGTTCGGTGTTGTTGTCCGCTCGACCTCGTCCAGCGGGTGTCTGTCTTCATGGTCGTTCGCTGTATGGTCATCAGCGGTCATAACGACTCACCGCACTTCCATCCCAGTCGCGACGTCGAGGGACTGGGCTTGAAACCAAGATCGTAAACGACGCATTCCCCGTTTCAACAACCCGGCAGCTGCCGTCTCGGAGCGGCCCAGTTTGGCAGCCATCTGCCGCAGCGAAAAGCCCTTGAGGTGTCGCAGTCTGACAGCCTCTCGCTGGTCGTCTGGCAACGCCTCGATTGCCTGCGCCAGCAAGACGGCACGCTCGTTGCGCATCGCCGCTTGACTGGGAGGCCGTCGACCTGGTCGACGATCGCCTGTTCTCGCCGCGCGGACCTCTTTTGCGCCTTGAGGTGTTCGTCGTACGTTTGGTGCAGGTTGTGCACGAGGATCTGTCGCAGCCACGCCGCTAGCTCTCCGGAATGCTCTCCTCGGAAGTTCGCCAGATCTTGTTGCGCCTCCAGCATTGTCTGTTGAACAATATCGGACGGGTCGATGCGGGCTTGGACTCGACGATCCAGCTCGTTGCGAGCGAGTAACCGCAAGTAGTCGCGATAGTGCTCCAACACCTGCCCCATCGCTGCCTGATCGCCGGATTTTGCTGCCAGCAAGCACTGTTTCAGGTCCTTGGAGTCCATGGTTGATG
>LWDU01033303.1_pt2 | contig 31350 bp, 28 predicted proteins | sample 727161 | NCBI WGS metagenome assembly LWDU01 (sample SAMN04566230, study PRJNA314399) | hydrothermal vent metagenome | isolation source: deep sea hydrothermal plume seawater | place: Mexico: Gulf of California, Guaymas Basin | collected 2004-07-11
ATCAAAAGCCCGGGTCTCGTTCAGAGAGCGATCTGCCAGCAGGCTAGTTTCAAAACTTTCCTGCAAAGGATGGCAATTGCCCCACCAATTACCACCGTTGCAACCAGAACGTACATCCGCACTCAGAAGATAATCGAGCTGGCCTGTTTGGCCGCTGTAGGAAATGGTACCGAGTGGCTTTAGTTCGCCATCATGAAACCGGGTAAAACCTAGTTCTGTTGAAATATTCGACGTTGATCGCTCTCCCTTCAACACAATATTAACCAGTTGCCCTGTGTTGCGAAGATCGAGATTTCCCGAAGTGCCGCGGATGATTTCAATATATTCCACCTGATCGGCTGAGATTCGATCTAACTGGCTGCTGGCTTCGTTGGCCTTGCCCGCCAATCGCTTGCCGTTAATCAATATCTGACCCTCGGCGCCAAGTCCGCGATCATTACCCCCAAAGCTGGGAACCTGATTGCCCTCAAGAGCAAGCCCGATACCCGGAATACGATTCAGCATATCGCTGACTGATACGGCACCGTATTCGGCGAAATAAGAAGCTGGGTAAGTAACAGTAGCATCGTCTTCAGGAAGCTCCTGCGCCAAGGCAAGGCCCGAGAATACTAAAAAAACTGCGGCTGTTACATAGGTATAGCGAGTCTTTACTTCCATGTTTTATTACTCGGTTTGATTTTTCGGAGCACTCTCAAATTCAGGGCGCTATCTTAGCGTGACAGCCTTTACGCACGCGCGTGACCTTACATGATTGTGTCGAATAATAAAACAGGCCTGCCCCCTGTTAAATACTGCGCTGCCGGAAGATTCAGCGGAGAGGGAAATGAATCTATTGGCAATGATTCAGCGTGAAGATCCGCCAGGGAATCCATTCCTGCCAGAAGAAGTAATGCAGTATTTTACTGAAACCTAAGAAGCAACCGGTTTTACCGGCGGGCTGAACTGGTATCGGGCGGTGGGTAGAATGGGCCCGATTATGGCCAGGGCGGCATCACGAATCGAAGCCCCTAGTCTGTATATTGGCGCCGAACATGATGTGATTCTTCCTCCATCCTCCGCTGATGGAATGGAAGATTTTATTACGGACCTGGAAAAATACACGGTGATGGACAGTGGTCACTGGACCCAGCACGAAAAACCGGAAGAAGTAAATCGAGTGAAAGTCGAGTGGCTAAATCGGAAAATCACTTAGCCGTTCCTTGCTGTCGATCCTGGTCTTAACGAGCCGAGGCGGAGGCATCGCGGATCGCCTTAAATTCGTTCCCTTCAAACCAGTTGGGAAATGTAGTTTCCTGACTGAGTTTGTTGGCAATGTCGAAGTAGATAAAAATATCCTGTGCGGCTCCACTTAAGTCCCAATCAGGATCGTATTCATCCGATGGTGCATGATAGCGATTGTCAGTATATTCCTGCGCCTGTTCTGCTCCCCATTCCCTACCATGTTCTCTGCTGTCTTCACCGGATGCTGCATAAAGTGCCGGCACGCCTACTTTAGCAAAATTAAAATGATCTGATCGATAGTAATAACCGCGCTCAGGATTTGGTTCCGCAGTGAGATATCGATTTTGTTTGTCAGCGGCTTCTTTCAGATAATTCTCCATTTCGCTACTTCCATCTCCTACCACTACAATATCCCGCATCGGACCAAAGGTATTCAGGTTGTCCATATTGATATTAGCTACAGTTTTTTCCAATGGGAAAACGGGATTCTCCGAATACCAGCGCGAACCTAATAAGCCAGATTCTTCGGCAGTAACGGCGAGAAATACGATGCTGCGTGCTGGGGCTGGCTCAGCCGCATGCAACTTGGCCAAGGCCAGTAAGGCGGCAGTGCCGGTCGCGTTGTCGGCGGCGCCATTATAGATATTGTCTCCGGGCAATTCCAAATTCACACCCAAATGATCCCAGTGTCCGGTATAGATTATGGTTTCTTCCGGTCGCTGAGAGCCTGGAATCATAGCGATTAAATTTTGTGACTGGGATACGCGCACAGAATTGCTGATGCTTACAGACGCTGTAATGTCACTCATCGCTACAGCGGAAAACCCAGGATCTGCCGCGGCAGCTTTTAACTGTTGATAACTTAGGCCTGCTCCAGCGAACAATGCCTGGGCACTATCCAATGTTAGCCAGCCTTCAATATCTACTTTGTCCAAATTCAAATTGGCTGCCTGCAATCCAATTTGTGGGCCCGACCAACTGCTGCTGACAACTTCCCAGCCATAGCCAGCCGGTCCTGTCTCATGCACGATCAGAGCCGCTGCTGCTCCCTGTCTCGCTGCTTCTTCATACTTGTATGTCCAGCGGCCATAATAGGTCATGGCATTGCCATTAAATATATTAGGGTCCTGTGTTGCATAACCGGGGTCATTAACCAGAATCACTACGGTCTTATCAGTAACATCGATTCCGGCATAGTCGTTCCAACTTCTTTCTGGTGCTACCACGCCATAACCTACGAAGATCAACTCGCTGTCGAGAACAGAAATGGCAGGAATCTGTTGCTGGCTGCTAACCATCATCTGATCGCCGTAGCTGAGTGCAACTTGGTAGTCACTTCCCTCAAGCATGAGTACGGCATCGCTGGCTGTGGTGGTCTCGGTTACTGACACGCTTTGAAAGTAGGAGTCGCCATTTCCTGGCTGAATGCCCAAGGCCGAAAACTCCCGTTGCAGATAACTGATAGTTTTTTCTTCGCCGGGCGTTGCTGGCGCTCTGCCTTCGTATTCGTCAGAGGCAAGTACAGCGATATGCTGATGCAAAATAGCCTCTACTTCTGTCGTATCTAGGGTGCTCAGTCCCGATTGCGGGTTATCAAGAGCCTCCATGTGCGGTTCTGCACCGCAAGCTGCAAGCACAGTGGCTACAATGGCAAGCAGCCCCGAGAATTTCAAATTTCTCATAACAGTATCTTCTTTATTTCTTCTTGTAGTCACAAACTTAGCGGTCTAGCTGAATCGAATTGAGAAAATCTAGCATACTGCCTAGCTATACCCCTAGGGCTGCAAGGTGCCCGGCATCACCTCGAAGCCGGGGCTGAACTCAACCAGAACCGATGCGAGTTGTAGTAACACCGCCTGATTGCCCGTTACGTTGCCCGCGCCAGCTTGCAATTGACTAGCCAGAGTTTCCTGCCCCATTATTACAAAATCGAGATCGGAACGATTCATGGTAATGGTTGCGTCGGCATCGGCCGTTAGATAACCCTCGATATTGGACAAGGTGCCGCTACTCATCTCGACGACGAAGGTCTGCCCTGTATCGGGGGTGATAAAGTTAATAGTGTAGTTGGTGCCATCAGCAGCGGCACTGTCGACTCGAGTCGCGACCGCATCCCACCATTGTGACGTGGTCATCGCCCTGGCCATGCTGGGGCTCGTGCCACGAGGGGCGCCCACCGGCGGTGCGCCGTTTCTTAGCTCCTGTGCTGAGGCGAGAAACACATTACGCATGCTGGCAGATTCGTACTGATAGCCGAGTTGCTCGAAGACGGCAGCTAGTAGATTCTTCGCCGCTACATTGCTCGGCTCCGCGTATAACAATTTATTCAGTATCTCCATAGCAAGGCGATATTCGCCCGTGTCATGAAGGCTCTGCGATCTCTCTAGAATATTCTCCGGGCCACCCATCATCTCCACGTACAAAGGTGCCGAGTCGCTGGGTGAGAGCGGCGCCAGGGTAACCGGATTACCATCCCAGTAGCCAAGATAGCGATTCAACACAGCCCTGGAGTTGTGAAATTCGGAGCCGTGGTATTGCCGCACGCTCCATTGCTGTTGCAGACTCTGGGGGACCTTATACTCATTATGGATCTCGTTAATGGTAACTCCGGAATTCGCCAAGTTTAGAACCTGATTGTTCAGATTGGCATAGGCGTCGCGCTGGGTACGCATCACCTGTTGAATGCGGTCGTTGCCCCAACGGGGCCAGTTATGGGAGGACACCATGACCTGGGCCTCCATGCCGTAACGGTAGAGCGCTTCGTTAATCTGCTTAGACCAGGCTAGGGCATCTCGAATCAGCGCGCCGCGCAGCGTATAGATGTTATGAATAGTCGCGGTAATGTTCTCCGCCGCCCAGAACACCTTCTGCTCGGGAAACCAGGCGTTCATTTCTGCCGGCGCCTCTGTGCCAGGTGTATTCTGAAAAACCATGGTTACGCCATCGATCACATGCTCTTCGAAATCATCTGCGATCACCAGGCTGGGTGCAATCAATCCCGTGGTGCCTGCGGCGAGGCCCTTGCCTATTGCCGAGTCCACTTGGCCGAAGGGATTGGAGGGAACCCCTCGACCGTATTGTAGGCTGGCTCGGCGCGACATAGCATTGCCTGCGTAGACGTTCTCCGAGATCGCCTCTTCCATGAATCCTATAGGTCCGATGACCTGGACATCTCCCGCTAACACCTCCTCCTCACTAATGACGCCACGCACCCCGCCGAAGTGATCCACATGGGAGTGGGAGTACACCACTGCCCGTACGGGCCGTTCCCCTAGCTGTTCGTTGGCCAAGGCCAGGGCTGCGCTGGCGGTCTCGCCGGTAAGCAGGACGTCAAATAGGATCCAGCCGGTATCGCCCATCACAAGAGTCATATTGGCGAGATCGAAGCCTCTAACCTGATAGATGAAATCCGGTACCACCTCATAGAGCCCGAAGTTCATGTTCAGCGTAGCTTGGCGTTGTAATGAAGGATGGATGCTGTCGTATTGTTCGCCATTCAACAGGAAGTCGTAACGGGTCATGTCCCACACCACCCGGCCACTGGCTGCTAGTATCTGCCGAGAGTCTGGCTCGGCGATAAAGCCGCGTGTCGATTCCTCGAAGTCCCGCCGGTCGTCGAAAGGTAGCGATTCCCGCAGCTGGGCCTGCAGCTCCGCAGTAAAGCGGCTAGGCTGGGCACCCAGTGGGTTGAAATGCTCCTGCGCCAGCAACGCAGTACAGCATAGCGCCGCGATAAGTAGGATCGTGAGCCTGGAAATAATAGGCAAGGTCAGACTTAGCGAGATAATTCTCATAGATAGTCTCGGCCAACAGGGATGGAATAGGAGTAGCTGATTATCGTGACATGCAGCAGGGAATACAAGGTCGCCTTATCCAGTCGATCACGATGAAAGCTCGATGCTCGTGATCTGCGAAAAGGGTTTCCTCGAAAACGACACCGTCTTCGAGAAGATCGATCAAGCTGGTGAACTGGTTTTCTAAAAATTAATTATACTTGTAGCTGATAGGACGACCTTTCTGGATCGTCCTTCTTGTTTAGGTGAATGCGTTGCCATCACGGAAGTCGGAAGGCAAGCAGCTCTGGTGTAGACGAGGGTATCTGGCCCAGTATCTTCAGGCGCTCGTTGAAACCCTCGTCGATCTCGATGGCGTCCTCGGTATACCCTCCGAAGAAGCCGCCGCCTCCTACTGACACGATAATGTACTGACTGCCCTCATGCATGTAAGTCACAGGGTTGCCGTTGGCACCGTTGGGAAGAGGGATGTGGCCCAGCAGTTCCCCATTGGCCTTGTCGAATACGTTGATCCTCGGGGAGTTCAATTCACCTCGGCCGTTCTGGGTGACGAAAAGCAGAGTTTTTGTTAGCAATGGAGCACCGCTGCCGCCGCCGAGCAAACCAACGTCACGCCCTTCGAAGATTGGATGGTCAACTGGACCGTAACCGTTAGGTGTCATCCAGACATGCTCGCCCTCGTTGAGATCGATCGCTGTGACTCGTCCCCATGGTGGCTTGATGAGTGGTAGTCCCTCTGGGCCACGAGGGCCTCCGCCGAAACTGCCGATATAGCGCAGGTCGGATACCGAGCTGCTTGCTCAATTCATGGTCACCTTTTAAGTAAACAAAGGATGAGTAACAAAAAGTTATAACTGCAAATATCGAAACTGACTTATTGATCAGATACGCTGACCAGTTGGGCGGCTCAATCGGCCCAAAATAGGCGTAACGCGTCAACGTGTAGGCTAAACAGGCCAAGTAAATTACTACTAGTCTATTATAATTCAGTAAGTTATCCATAGAAGCAGATCAAAAATCCCTATTCTATTTTACTTAAAATACCCTGTTCGCGGGTGGTTACTTGGGCTTAAGGTGTTAGCTGCACCTCATTGAGAAAATCTAACATAGCCTGACTCACCTCTTCTGGGGCTTCTTGTTGCACCCAATGACCAACCTCTGGAATTAAAACAACTCCGTGCAAATCTTCCACAACTCTAGACATACTGCGGGTTAATTGTTCCTGCCCTGCACCACCGATTACCACATCTTTTGCCCCCGCAATAAAAAGCGTTGGCACCCGCACCTTCACTCCTTCCAAATGCGCAGTGATTTCCCAATTACGATGAAAATTTCGGTAGTAATTTACGCCACCTCTAAAACCTGCGTTTTCAAATTGAGAAACGATGTAATCTAGATCTTCTTTCAGCAACCAATCTGGCATGCCAATGGGTGCGCCCAATCGACCAATCCAACCGCCTGCTGACCTTTTAGGATCAGTAATTGTTCTCGGCTGCCGAGGTGAGTCAGGAGACAAATACAAACCGCTAAGTAACCCTCGAGGATCACTGTCATATTCTTTTTCTGCTACGCCACCGGGCTCGTTGTGATAAAGAATGTAGTAAAAATTATCACCAAAAGCCGCCTTCCAACTTTCGAGTGGTGACTGAGCAGCTCTGCCGCCATAAGGCACACTCATGGCGATGAGAGCCGTGAATCTTTCCGGGTGCATTAACACTGTATTCCAAGCCACGATAGAACCCCAGTCGTGACCAACCATAATCGCGGTTTCCTCGCCTAAGGCGTCTAGCACTCCAACCATATCGCCTGCCAAATGAACGATATCATAATCGTCCACATCAGCTGGCGCGTCGGTTTCGCCGTAGCCACGCATATCAGGTGCAACCACTCGATACCCCGCCACCGCAAGAGCCTGCATTTGATGCCGCCAGGAGTACCAAGACTCAGGCCAACCATGAGCCATCAAGACCAAAGGTCCTGAGTCACCGATTTCGGCAATTCGCATATTTAAGCCATTGGCCTCAATGAACCTGAAGGTCACTCCGTCTACCGGCTCCGAATCACTCATGTTATTGCTCCCTTGCTGTGCATAAACTGGCATTAAAACCAGTAGCAGACTGAATAATCCCGCAACAAACACTCTTAATAAATCATTAATCGATTGCATAACTTCCCTACTTACGATGCGCTGTTAGGCCGTTGAGACTAACACGTAGCAGGATAGCTACACTACGTGTACGAGAGGCTTTTTCTTAGGCGCCGAAACCGTTATTCTTCTGACTACTACACAGACTTGAAATTCTAGATCTTAGGAGCTATTAGTGGCGGCTAGCGACACCCCTTTTATTGCCAATGACATTCCTTACATGGAAAGAACTCGAAAATTCTATCGAGCACAGGGCTATGAATCAGATTATGTCTGGGCGCATTTTCCCACCACTCCATTTATTCAACCGTCAAAGCCTCTGCAGGAGTCCCGAGTAGTAGCCATTACTACCTCAATGCCGGATACCGAGCTTGGCCGCAGCAACCGGACTGTTTACTCCAATCCAATCAAACCCCAGCCGCAAAGCATGTACACCGAGGAGTTATCCTGGGATAAAAAAGCAACTCACACTAACGATATTGCTTCTTTTCTGCCTCTAGAGCAGTTGAAAGCCCTAGCAACTGAGGGCTTTATAGGTTCCGTCAGCCCGAGATTTCATTGCCTGCCTACGGAATTCAGTCAGAAAAACACCCTAGAGAAGGATGCGCCGGAGATTCTAACCCGCTGTCAGGAGGATAAAGTCGATCTGGCCATTCTTGTGCCATTGTGACCAGTATGTCACCAGTCCGTGAGTCTGGTCTCCCGTTATCTAGAAGCCAATGGAATACCGACTGTGGTCGTGGGTTCCGCTATGGATATCGTCAAACACTGTGGTGTGGCAAGATACTGCTATTCTGATTTTCCTTTGGGCAACCCCTGTGGGAAGCCTGGAAACAAGGTCATGCAGCTGGCTATCATCAAGCAAGCCTTAGGCCTTTTTGAAAGTGCTGAGGCTCCGAATTACACTGAACGCACTGCCCATAGTTGGAGTGAAGATGACAGCTGGCGCGAAGGTTACGCCAAGGTTGATGACAGTAATCGAGAAGAGCTGCGTCTGCGAGGCGAAGCTCGCAGAGCAGAACAGGCAGCAAACAAAGCTGCGGGCTGCAGCCGCTCTGCGATGATTGCAGAAAGCTAAAGACACATATTAACGTCGCTTTTGTAACAAAACGTTAGTTATTATCAAGCAAGGACCGGTTCTACTAATTCTAAACAAACAGTTCTATTGATTCTAAACAAGAGCTCATCATAAAAGGCTCTACAAAATTGAGGTCATAATTATGAAAACACTAAGACTCGCATTCATCTCTTTTCTGACTCTAAGCTGGTTGCTACCAGCTCAAGCGCAGGATGTCCGCATTTTCAATACGGTAAAAGCCAAGCTCGAAGCTGGTCAGCAGGTTGTTGGGGGTACGGTCTCTACACCGGACCCAGACATCTACTGTGCCATGGCAAATTCTGGTTTCGATTATATTTGGATAGAAATGCAGCATAGCCACCTAAACTATACCGATGTAGCGCGCATGATTTGGGCCTGTAAAGATGCCCCAGCCATTCCATTTATCCGCGTCCCCGATGCTACCGAAGGAGATATCCAGAAAGCCACAGACATCGGCGCACTCGGCATCATCGTGCCTATGGTAGATACTGCCGAGAAAATGGAAAACGCAGTGAAATTTGCACATTACCCACCTCTAGGTAGACGTAGCCAGGGCGGCGGTCAATACGGAGCGATTTGGGGGAGTGATTACCGCGCCGCTGCTAATGACAATATTATGGTCATCGCTATGATCGAAACCGAAGAAGGTGTTGCGGCTGCCAATGAAATCGCCGGTGTCAACGGCGTCGATGGCGTCTTTATCGCCAGCTCCGACCTCTCCAGCTTTAGTGGCTACCAGCAAGGCGACCGCCCATATGAAACATTGGTAACCCGGGTTAAGAGTGCAACTGAGGCTGCTGGTAAGTTTGTTGGTGGCCCTTCTGGCTGGATGACATCACGCGAAGGCTATAATTTCTTTCAAGGGCCAGGTACTAACTCCCTTATTCGCATGGGTGTGAGAGTTTCGTTGGAGGAGTCTGACCCATGTCGTTTCTTACCTTCTGGTGCAACCCCTGTTCAAGGAGAAAACCCCTGCCCCTAAACTTCATTCATGAGAATGGGACAAGCGAACTAGATTCAGACCTTTAAACCGTTAGCATTTAACGGTTTAAAGGTACTAACAAAAGTACTACTATCAAAGACAGTAAAACTAATACATCAAGGCAAGATTTGAGGGTTATAAAATGAAAGACGACAAGATTGATCGCCGCTCTATGCTCAAAGGCACAATGGCGTTAGGCGCTGCAGCCAGCATGGCGCAATTTGCCATGCCAGCCTTAGCACAAGGTGAAACCTTAGTTCCATTTTCAGACATGCCAGAAGATTATAGCCGCGGCCCAGCGTTACCTGGCGGCACTCACTTTCAAGACACTCGCCAAATCTCTGATTTCTACAGTGCCAATGAAGATTTCTATGTGGTGCAGCACTACGGCCAGCCTCAGGTCGACGTGAACAACTTTCGTCTGAAGGTCACAGGTCTTGTTGATAACGAGCGAGAGTTTTCCCTAGCCGATTTGCAGGGCATGAGCCAAACATCAATCGATGCTGGTTTCGAATGCGGCGGTAATCGTGGTCCTGGTTTGTTCCAAGGGCTTATCGGCAACGCTAATTGGCGTGGCGTTAGTTTAAAAACTGTTCTCGATCTTTGTGGTGTTAAACCCGAAGGCGAAGAAATTGTCTTTTTTGGTGCCGATGTTGGCAGCGAATTAATTCGCGAAACCGATGTAGAGCAGGCGTTCGCCCGAAGCCTCTCAGTTGAAGACGCGATGCGTGATGAAAACATGCTGGCATTGGAAATGAATGGCGAGCCTCTTCCCTTGTTTCATGGCAAACCTCTGCGCTTATTAGTGCCCGGTTACTACGGTGTGTCCAATGTTAAATGGCTGTCTCAAATTCATGTGCAAGATCGTCGATTTATGAGCCGGTTCATGGGCCGTGATTATGTAACACTGAAGAAAGAAGTAGTCGGCGGTCAAGAACGCTGGGTTGAAAATTCAGTCACTAAGATTCAATTAAAGTCCGCAATAACCCGGGTAACGAGCATGGGTGGCACGCATAAGATATCTGGCTTCGTTTTGAATGATGGCACACCACTACGAAGTGTCGAAGTCAAAATTGATAATGGCCAGTGGCAACGCGCAGAATTAGATCCTAGAGCGACACAATATTCTTGGAAACTCTTTAACATGGACTGGAATGCATCTTCGGGTGATCACACTATGGTTTCTCGCGTAACAGATATTAATGGAAACGTGCAAGTGACTATGGATGAGATGCCAGAGAAAATTAGTCGTTGGGAAAACTATGCGCAGTTCCCGCGGACTATAACGATCTAATTCTCTCTTTTAGAAGCTTGCAATTGTCGTGAGCATATAGAGAAGACTCATAAAATTAAAAGGCTTGGGTGGAAGCTTCGGCCTTTTTTATTGCACTCTTATTTTAAACAGAAAAACAACGTGACTGGACTCTTCACTAAAAATCACAGAAACAAATTGAAAACGCAAAAATCACTCATAAGATTCGAATCTAGAAACCTAGTCAGATATTCTGTTTCCTGCTATCCAAACACTTTCGATTGTTTTGGTATTCATAATATCTTCAGCAGGATTAGCACCTAAGATAATAAAATCACCCCACTTGTTCGGCTCAAGAGAGCCCACATCTCCCACATTGATACAGTCTGCTGCAACTCCAGTTGACGCTCTAATGGCATCAATAGGGCTCATACCCGCCTCCACCATCATGTGCATTTCCATATGTTCGAAGTAACCCTGAAACCGCGCCGGTGGTCCGGTATCTGTGCCCATGGCAATCTTAACCCCAGCTTCATTTAAGCGAGCCACGTTATCCATGGCAACTTCCAACGCAGCCTTATAGCCTTGAGCAGATCTGCTGGACGCTATTCTAGACATACGCTCCGGAGTTTGCAGTTCTTCAAGAATGGCTGAATCTGCTTCTTTTAAAAAATAGGGATCAGAGAAAAAATCCGGAACACTTTCATAAATGAAAGTGGAAACTTCTCGAGTTAACGTAGGGATATAGCACACATCATTCTCTTGAATCTTGGCGATCAGCTCTTGATCTACTGGCAGGTCCCGTACACTGTGAGCCAATAAATCACCACCGGCATCTAGAATAAACTTTGCGTCTTCACGATAGAATAAATGCACTGCCACCGGGAGTCGTCGAATATGAGCCTGATCAACTAGCGCAGTAAATAGATCCTGCGGCATTTTTTCACTCGCACCTAGATTGTCATCGACTCTTACTTTAATGAAGTTCGCTCCCATGTCGGCGTTGCGATTCACTTCGTCGCGAATAGCTTCTTCAGTATCACCGACAACAACACTACCAGAGACAAAGATGCGAGCGCGATCTAGATCAGCATTGAATTGCTCGTTTCTAAGAGCGAAGCCCTGCTCTTCATCGCCACCGAGGCTGTTTACTGTAGTAACACCATAGCGCGCATAGAGCCCAAGTTGGCGCAGCAGATTACCGGTATTGTACTGACCACCTCCCAAACCAAGGGTTCCGCCAACATGACCATGGGCGTTTATCAGCCCTGGCATAATGGTTTTGCCAGCTACATTAATTATCTGAGCTCCGTCAGGAATAGTCACTGCACTTCTTGGTCCTACCGTGCGGATACGACCATCGGTAATCACCAAAATACCATCAATTAGTGGATCGGCATTAGTGCCATCGATAATTGTCGCCCCGACAAAGGCGATACTGCCCTCATTGGCATTGGCGCTGGCAACGAGCAATAACAGTGATGCAGTGAACGCGAATAGACTAATTATTATTTGTCTCATGGAAACCTCCTCCTTCCAGCTATTTGAGAGGATTTAAGGGCGAATTGCAATACTCTTCCATTTCAAACAAAGCCGTTAACAAGACAAAGAGAGAAAAAGAAGGACTAAATTACTCATGATTAAGCCCTTCATCAAATAATCTATTATCGATATTTATTCCATCGGTAAATTTAACTTTAGCCTGACCATGGATCGTCCATAGCAGCAAAAAATGCTTTATGTCTACCCAAGATACTCCGAGTCACTGCGGGATCTGGAGCTATGTCCCACTGATTTCTTTCAAACGTGCCGCCCAATAAAATTCCATCTGCCCTAGGAAACATATAAGTGCCGTCACCACCAATAACAATATAGTCAACTTCCTCCTGTGGAAGAATAAAAGTTAACTGTCCTTTTATAGGGATTAATTCTTCATCTTGAAAAAGCTTACCAGAACCAAGACCAGTGCAGTTAATAAGGACTGGTTCCTCTAAACTCAACACATCAGCTTGATCGACAAAATGTCGAGTTATGATTGCTCCACCCGCGCCATAAAAATCTTGCATCATGGCAGGCAAGTAAATAGCCGGCTCAATTAGCATCGTGTCATAGTGATTTACATAACGAGCATCGAATGGATGCTGACCCGGTGACAAGTCTATTAATTGAGGGTACATGTCGGAATATTTTTCAGTAAACGTCTGTTCTACCGACGGCTGACTCTGAATAGAATAATTACTAATCCATCTAATGCCGTATTTCGATCCTACCAAATTTTGGTAAGATCGATAGGCATGACGCATAGCCGACTCGAATTGCGCTTCAAAACCCGGAGTTAAAAATTCTTCATCATAAACTGAAGTCGGAGACCATTGACCACCAGCAACATTAGAAGTGGTATTAGGGGGTAAGTCCTTAGCATAGATCGTGACATCCCAGCCACGATCCTGCATTAACCTAGCTGTGGCTAAGCCCACCGCCCCACTTCCTAAAACCGCACAACTCTTATATTCGGTTTGTAAGGCTAATTCCATAGCCAGATGCGCTGTACCCCAGGATAGAGTAATACCACCCCCACCGTGACCGTAGTTATGGATAACAACTTTGTCATCGAATGATTCGGTTTTAACTACAAAGCCAGATTGTCTGAAAGGTCGCAGACCAGCGATGGTTCGAATAACTCTTTCATCAGCTATGCGAACTCGGCGTAGAGGTAGACCGGAGGGCGTGAAATTTTTAGCACTTGTTTGCGGTAAGGAGGCACAGCCACTAGCTAAAGGTAGTAATGCTAATGCTTGCAGAACTGAGCGGCGATTCGGCATATATATTCTCCAAGTATATCGAGTCTCTGCAAGATAACTTAGATCGAGGAGTTTGTTAACGACCAGAAGACTCCAATATTATTGAGTTTTAGCCACCATAGAGCCAATCCACGCGAAGCCGAAAGGGATATTGAACTAAGTGAACTTTATGTGTTTACATGAGCAGCTGATAATTAGCCATAGAGCACAATCACCTGGCATCAAGGGAGCCTTAAATGATAAGAACAAAACGATTGCTTTCATCAGTGATTTTAACACTGGGAGCGTTTGCCGCAGCCTCGTCGGCCCTAGGCCAACAAGGCACCAGCACGGCCCAGGGGGACTGGCCGAATATCCATGGCAGCAACCTCTCAACACGTTATTCACCTCTAGATCAGATTACCGCAGGGAATTTCGACCAATTAGAGTTGGCGTGGCGCTTTTCTACAGTGAATTTCGGGCCTAGCGTTGATTTCACCAACCCATCAACACCGCTTGAAATTGACGGCGTTTTATACGCCGATATTGGTAGCACGCGCAACGTTGTAGCGCTGGACGCCACCAATGGCCAGGTTTTATGGTTGTGGAGGCCTCAAGAAGGTGATCGATTTGATGAAGCGCCGCGTAAAGGTGCTGGCCGCGGTGTCGCCTTTTATGACAATGGCGATAAAAAGCGAGTTGTAGACGTCACGCCTGGTTATCAACTGGTTTCACTAGACGCAAAAACCGGCGTTCCAGATCCGAATTTTGGCGAGAACGGTAAAGTCGATTTATACGTGGGGGTCCGTAATGGCGACGATCCTAGATATGCCTACCCTGATATCGGCATTTCTGCACCACCCCTAATCATGAATGACGTGATTATTGTCGGAGCAGCGCATAGGACAGGAGGACGACCACGGTCTAAGTTCAATACCAAAGGCGATGTGCGCGGTTTTGATGTGCACACCGGTGATCTTCTGTGGACCTTCCACACCATTCCAGCCCGGGGCGAAATAGGTTATGAGTCCTGGCTCACAGGCAACGACATCACCGGCAACTCCGGCGTTTGGGCTGCCATCTCAGGTGATCCTGAACTGGGTCTAGTTTATTTACCTATAGAAGATCCCACTGGCGACTACTATGGTGGCGACCGCCACGGCGATAACCTGTTTTCCAGCGGCTTAGTCGCGGTAGACGTTAATACCGGTGAGCGGGAATGGCACTATCAATTTATTCACCATGACATCTGGGACTGGGACGTTCCTTCACCACCAATTATTACTAATCTACCTAACGGCCGTAAGGTAGTTATGTCCGTGACTAAACAAAGCTGGGTCTATACGTTCGACAGAGAAACTGGCGAGCCCATCTGGCCTATCGTAGAAAGACCGGTTCCGGCAGGCGATGTACCAGGCGAATGGTACTCGCCCACCCAACCGCATCCGACTCGCCCAGCACCTTTTGATCGCCAAGGCGTTACCGAAGATGATTTGATAGATTTTACCCCGGAGCTGCGCGCACTGGCACTGGAATCCGTCGAAGATTTTCGCCTAAGCGAGAGTATTTTTACGCCTCCCTCTCTGACGGAAGCAACCGATGGAACACGTGGTCTGCTCTCTTTGCCATCTTCCACCGGTGGTTCAAACTGGGAGAGTTCTGCTCTCGATCCTGAGACAGGAATTCTCTATGTGCCTTCTAGAACGCAACTTCAAGTTCTATCATTATCAAAAAATCCTGAATCAGACATTGATCTCAGTCAGGGTTTCGGTGTCCGTGGTCCGCGAATTCAAGGGCTTGAAATCATAAAGCCTCCATACGGCCGCATTACTGCGATCGATATGAATTCTGGTGACCACCTCTGGATGATTGCCAATGCCGATACACCAGATCGTTTAACCAACCACCCGCTGCTAGAAGGCGTCGACCTGCCTCGCACAGGCATACCGACTCGGTCAGGAATTTTAGTGACTGGATCTTTGCTTTTGCAAGCTGAAGGTACCGGCGCCGCCGGCGCCAGTCCTATATTCCGTGCTATCGACAAGCAAACTGGTGAAATTGTTGGAACATTAGATCTACCGCTTAATCAAACTGGGTTGCCTTTTACTTATGAGCACGATGGCAAACAATATATCTCTATGTTTGTAGGTGGCGGGGGGACCCCTGCTGAGTTGGTTTCCTACGCGCTGCCATAACTGATTTAGACAGGTTTAGAACTTAAGAAGGTCGGAGCAGGAATACAATGTTGTGTTTTGTTCTGACCTTTTTATGGGCGCTATTTTTCTTCTGATCTAACCATAGAAGCTATGATTCATAGCACCTCAATTAACCGTTCCTGACGACTTCGCTCTTCTTCGTTAGCTGATTCTATTTCCCTCATCACGCCATCGACATCGGCGGCCTCCGAATTCACAGCGAACATACCCGTTAATTTGGAGTCAACTCTAAGCTCACTTTGCTCGAACAGATTCCAGATTTCCTTGGCATATTGACTAGTTAGCAGTTCCGGGGCGAACTGACCGTAGTAACTTGTTATTTTGTTTACATCTCGCTCCAACATAGACTCGGCGTTGTTATTGGCTGCGGCATCCACAGCCTGGGGCAAGTCGATAATTACGGGACCACTCTCAGCCATCAGTATATTGAATTCCGATAAGTCCCCGTGAATAAGACCGGCGCAAAGCATAAGAATCACGAAACGCATAACCTGGGCATGTCCTTCCACAGCCTCTTCGGCTGACATCATAACGTCGCTCAGGCGCGGCGCTACAACACCCCCACTGTCGACAACCAGCTCCATCAACAAAACACCGTCGACGCAGGCATAAGGCTGAGGAACTCGCACACCGGCAGCAGCAAGTTTGCGAAGTGCATCTACTTCGGCATTGTGCCAAGTCTCTTCCTGCTGTTGGCGGCCAAATTTTGAACCTTTGTCCATAGCTCGTGAGCGACGACTATTACGGGTCTTGCGACCCTCGCGATACAGTACAGACTTTTTAAAGCCACGTTTAGCCGCTTCTTTATACACCTTGGCGCAGCGAATTTCGGCATTGCAGCGCACCACATAGACATCGGCCTCCTTACCGCTCATTAATCTGCTGACGACTTCGTCAATAAGACCTTCATCTATAAGGGGTTGGATTCGTTTAGGAACTTTCATGGCATCTTTTTACAGCACTTGGATTGGGGAAGCTAGGACCTTTATAGTTTCTTGGGAGAAGCCCAGCTATTTCGAAGAGATACTAACTATGCTTAACGAAAAAGCCATGAATAATCCATTCTGAAAAGAAATCGGTTGGGCAATCCACACATAAAAATGCCCACTGTAGCGGGCATTTTTATGTGTGGCGCACCCGGCACGATTCGAACGTGCGACCCCCTAGTTCGTAGCCAGGTACTCTATCCAGCTGAGCTACGGGTGCGTGAAGAGGGCGGTATTATAGCGAAATTCGCGGTTTTTCATAGTCAAATCTAAGGCCTAATTCTTCACTTCTGTTTTCTCTCAGACAAAGCTGTAATAAACTAGAATATCTCGAAATTATAGAGACATAGCTATGCAAATACGCGAACTTACAGCGAACACAATTAGGCTCTTGCGGCCGATGTTCATCACTTTCGTAGTTCTATTTAGTAACTTGGTTACAAGTCAAGCGAATGCAGACTATGAAGATGGAGTGAATGCGGCTTTCAAAGGTGATTTTGATATCGCTTTTCATGAATTTTCTATTGCAGCGGAAGAAGGGCTAGATTTGGCCCAGTTCAATCTGGCTATCTTGTATTTTACTGGTCAGGGCGTTAAACAGGATTTAGAACAAGCCTTTAACTGGACCTTGGCAGCTGCCGAGCAAGGGCATGTGAACGCGCAATTTAATCTGGCCAGTCTCTACTTTGAGGGTCAGGGAGTGAGCAAAAATCTCACAATGGCGGTGGAATGGTATGAGTTCGCAGGCCAAGGTGGTCACGCTAACGCCGCTTACGCACTGGCGAAGATGTTCCAGAGAGGTGATGCCGTTAGGCGTAATCCAGTAGAAGCTCATGCCTGGGCCAGCATGGCCGCCTATAACAATCATGCCGATGGTGACGCGCTAATAGCTGATATCGAAAGTGATCTTAGTGTTACTGAGTTGAGCGATGCTCGACGGCTCTATGCTCAGTGGCAAATCGGCAAATAAGACACTCGGATTTAAGATAAACTGACACCCAATTCAGTGCCATCCTCTTGCTTCATCGCTGACCACCCGGATGGCGGGTCGATATTAAAAGCTGCGGATGCGGCCCGCGCATTTCGGTGCGGAAGCAAAAACTCTTTTCCGCAGACTCTGATTTCAAACATCATCTGGCTACGAGATAAAATCAGGTGTAAGACTCTGTGCAATATCACAAAATTTTTCTCATAACTTATTAACTTTTAGCAGAGAGAATAATGATATTAAGTTGGGACAGAACCAAGCCATTTACGATAGACATGATTGTAGGTTCACGTCATATAGATGGGTATGGGCATGTTTCAAATCATTTTTATATTGCTTGGATGACAGATTGCATGTTTTCTCACTCAGCAGATGTTGGACTATCTGAAGAAATTTGCGTAGAAATGAATAGAGGTATGGCAGTCAAAGAGGTAAATGTGGATTTACAAGCATCTGCCTACGAGGGAGATCACTTAATAATAGGCAACTGGATCATTGCTTCAGACAGCAAATTACGGGCCTCCCGGCAGTTTCAAGTTATAAATAGTGGGACAGGGAGTACATTAGTACGGGCCAAGATGGAGTTCGTGTGTACTAACTTGGAAACTGGGCGGCCAGTTAAGATGCCAAAAATATTTGCAAAAAAATATGCTGTAGAGAGTGCGATTTTGTAGTAATAATATCTAAAGCTTCGATATAAATTTTAGTTTATCTATTGATGGTAGAGGTAGAATCTAGAAAACAGTGAATAAAAACGAGAATAAATGTGGCTGAAGGCAATGAGAGTGGGCAAGGCGGGTTGAATCCTTTATCAAAAATAGAAAGATATCTCCCTGCAAACGAATTTACTCGTGGTTTTTTCCAACACTAGCGTACTAATTAACAGCCGCTTCTTGCTCATCAATTAATTTAGCTTCAGCGGCGATAAGCAGCTGATCTAGCCAAGCCGTCCAGCGCTCAGGATCTACGAATGCATGGGGGTCACCGTCTTGTCGGTCTTGTAAAATTTCATATCGTTCGAAGACTTCACCTGACCCTTCGTGATTGGGGACGTTAACTTCTATTCCTTGGAAGCCCATTAAACGTTTAACGCTATTGATGTACATTTCAGTTCTATCGACGCCAGAAAAATTTAAGCCTACTCCGCCAAACATGAAGGCATCATGAGGATAGCCATTATCATAAACAGTGAATTGGGTAGAAAGAACACCAACGGTGTGACCTGGGGTCTGCACAAAACGTAGCCGTGTTCGACCGAGGTTTAGTGTACTGCCATCAGCGACACTTAAATGCCGAATGGGCTTAGGATAATCTTGGTAGATTGCTGGCTCATTGGTCATATTCCAATCTTCTTCAGTCATCATTACCACGGAACCGAATTCATCCTGAAAGCGCCTAGCTCCGCCAATGTGGTCATAGTGAGCGTGGGTAACTATAAGGTAACGTATATCATCCGGATCGAATCCAAGCTCCCGAATGCTGTCGATAACAAGATCCGTCAGCTCGCCATAAAGAGAATCAAATAAGATTAGCCCCTGATCTGTTTCCAGCAACCAAGCTGACACCCATTTCGCACCGACATAATACAGATTATCGAATACCTGAAACGGTGCCACTCGCTGCGTCTCAGCTTGATCTAAAGTATCACCAACGTCTTGAGCCCAACACGAATTAAATAACGACCAAGATAACAAAAAGGCGATTAATCCATTTTTAAACTTGTTTTGCATTCGGGTTTCCTAAAATTCCAGCTTTATAAGACTATTTTATTTTGCCGCTTTATAGCGATCCCTAACATAGGTATCCATTAAATCAAGCTGTGGTTTTCGATCCCTTTCACCTTGCGAAATTTCGATATCTAATACTTGATGTTGCTGTCCTTCCAGCTCATAAGAAGGCCAAACAGGTAAGCGCGGTCTATTAGGCGAACCGGTCCTTGCAAATTGCACCCAGTAATCATTCATCAATTGAGCAAGTTGTTTATCATCTCGTGAAGCTCTGGAAGGCAAATTATTAAACACATAAGGAACTTCCATAAAGTGAGCAGCTCTTTGATCCTGATTATTTGCATTTCTTGTAAAAACATATAAATAGGTGTTCTGTTGCCCAGCCCGAGCCCCAGCTAAACCCAATTCGCGGCTAGCTCTTATGAAAGTACTGTCACTGCTGTAATCGACTTCTGTATCGAAAATTTGGTCAGAGCTCTCGGCAACGTAGAAATTCACTAGATCTTCGTTAAACTGTCCTACTTGACTAGTCCGTTGATTTTTCTGTTCCTCTAAGGAGGATGGTTCACTTCCTTGCCTTACAAACATCAGTCCTTCACCATCATTATAGCCACTAATAATGGGAACATTGTTGTGGCTACCCTTACCGAAGGTTTCAATCGGATCCTCTTCAAACAACCAACCATCCACTATCAAAGCGACGCTATGTTCTAATTCTAAGACTTCCTGGGCAGACATAGAGCGCATCCTGGTTAAAACATCCGAATCAGCATTACCCAATTTGCCTGCAATAGCCTTCGAGCCAAGAACTTCTGCACTATCTTGAAATCCATTCGAATGTTTGAGATTAGTCACGTTATTCGAATTTATCCAGGTACTCTCCGATATAGCCTTGTGATACAGACCTTCGGCCTTTGGAGTTGCTAATAAAGCATAAATACTCCCACCCCCAGCTGATTCACCAAATATGGTGACGTTATCTTTATCGCCACCAAATTTCTCAATATTATCCTGCACCCACTCAAGTGCCGCTATATGATCTAGAATTCCATAATTGCCCGACACGCCATTTTCTGATTCTTCGGACAAAGCCGAGTGAGCCATCCACCCAAAACTATTCATACGATAATTAACGGAGACCAACACAACCCCATTGTCCGCGAAATTAACACCGTCGTATGTTCCTACCGAATTAGATCCGAAAGCCCAACCGCCGCCGTGAATCCAAACCATAACAGGCAACTTTTCACTTGCATCGGCTTTTGTCCAAATGTCCAGAAACAAACAATCTTCGCTCATATAAGAGTCGCCCGGTTGTATACATCCGGGACCATGCCTATCGACAACCTTCACCCCTTTCCATGGAATCGCTGGCAGTGGCGGTTTCCACCTTAAGTCACCAACAGGTGGTGCCGCGTAAGGAATCCCCAGAAAAGCCTGAACACCATTCTCTAGTTCTAACCCAGTTACTTTACCCGCAGTAATTTCGACAGGTTCTTCAATCTCCGAAACCGCCGAAGTCGCACAACTGGCGAATATTAATATTGTTAATCCTTCTCGCAAGATTTTCATGATCGTAATCTCTCTGGTTTTTTATTTTGTATTGAAACTTCTCTAATTCTAATAGGAACGTGGAAGACCCAGGTCATGCTCGGCAACAAAATTTAAAATCATTTCTTGAGATATTGGTGCCAGCTTCATCAAGCGAGCCTCCCTCCAATAACGCTCAACATGATACTCCCGCGCATAACCATAGCCGCCATGGGTTTGAATCGCACTGTCGGCGGCGAAAAATCCTGCCTCGGCAGCTAACCACTTGGCCATATTCGCCTCGGTACCGCAAGGCTGATTCCTATCTAGTAGCCAGGCTGCTTTTTGCACCATCAATGCCGCAGCATCTAATCTTGTTTTTGCTTCGGCTAGAGGAAAAGCAATGCCTTGATTTTTACCAATAGGTCGGTTGAACACAACCCGCTCATTGGCGTATTGCACAGCACGTCGCAGAGCCGCACGACCAATACCAACTGATTCTGCAGCGATAAGAATGCGCTCCGCGTTTAGACCATCCAGCAGGTAACGAAAACCTTTACCCTCTTCTCCTACTCGATCACTCACTGCCACTTTTAGATCATCGTAAACAACTTCGCATGTTCTGACAGCATTGCGGCCTAATTTAGGAATTACAGAAATTGAGACTTCGGGCTTTTGCAGCTCAGCCAAGAGCAATGTCATCCCATCAGTTTTACGTTTTACTTTCTCTTTAGGGGTTGTACGAACCAGCAATAATACGCGCTCTGATTCCAATGCCTTTGTGGTCCAAACCTTACGACCTCTCACGACATAATTGTCGCCATCTAGCTTAGCGGAAGTCTCAATTGATGTGGTATCGCTGCCTGCGTTGGGTTCAGTCACACCAAAGGCGACATGCATCTCACCTCTGGCTACCGGAGGCAGGTATTTTTCGCGCATCTTATCGCTGCCGTGTTTTACTACCGGATGCATACCGAAAATTGATAAATGCACTGGAGTTGCGCCATTCATACAGGCTCCGGACGCAGCCACCGCTTCGAGAACTATAGCTGCTTCTTGAATGCCTTTACCCGCTCCACCATATTGTTCGGGAATAGCAATGCCTATCCAACCGGCCGCGGCCATTTCGTCAAAAAACTCGATGGGGAATATATGTTCACGATCGTGCTCTTCCCAATAATCATCACTAAATCCACTACATAGTTTTTCTATGGAGTCGCGGATTAGTCGATGCTCTTCCGTTTCTGTAAAATCCATTGCTTAACTCGTCTGTACTGCTATGCGCGCAGCGATTGAAAGAATCTGTTCTGCTCTACGCAGATGGGGAACGTCAACCATTTCGCCATTGAATTTAAAAGCCATGTTCCCTGTTTCTGCATTTTCTTTGAAAGCCGCGACAAGCTCTCCTGCTGCTTCGATTTCTGCAGCCGTTGGCGTAAAGGCGGCGTTCACTATTTCAATTTGACCTGGATGGATGGTCATTTTACCTGTAAAGCCCATATCGGCAGCGTCACGACACTCCTTCTCCAGACCCTTATTGTTTTTTATGTCCACATACACAGCATCGATTGGCTGAACACTTGCAGCGACTGCTGACAATAAACAGTAAGAGCGCACAAAACTAAACACTTCTAAATAATTTCCTTTCTCATCACGTTTAGCTCTAGCCCCAAGAGACGCGGAAAGGTCTTCTGGCCCCCAGGTGACAGCGTTAACGCGGGGATGATCCACCATCTGTGGCAGGGCGAATACCGCAGAGGCCACTTCACTACCTATTAACAATAATTTTATTGTGCCTTCTTCTAAGCCGACATCTTTTTCTTTTTGCTGCATAAGAGCATCAACAGCAACCACGGTTTCGCGGCCTAAAACTTTGGGCAATACAATACCGTCGGGCTTTGCTTCGAGAATCGCTTCGAGGTCATCACGCCCCCACTCAGTATCTAATGGGTTCACTCTCACTAAACGTTCCTGTATGCCAAAATCTGTCTCTGCTAACCAGGTACAAACTTCTTTTCTAACTGCTATTTTACGATCTGGAGTAACTGAATCTTCTAAATCAAGAATAAGAGAGTCGGCAGCAAACCCCAGTGCCTTGTTGAGCATCTTGTCATTACCACCAGGTACAAAATGTACCGATCTTCTTAAAGTCATTAAATTGGCTTCCTAATCATCATACCTTTCCTTAAGCAATCACAAATAATTTCATCTCTTTGGTTAATACCCTGATGTTGGAACCAAACAATACCACGATCAGGCTTTGTCTTAGATTCACGTTTATCAACAATTTTGGTGGTGACTCTGATGGTGTCTCCAATAAATACAGGGTTGGGAAATTCTGTTTTCTCCATTCCTAGATTACCAATAGTCGTACCTAGGGTGGTATCGCCAACAGAAAGGCCTATCACTAAACCCAGGGTAAATAGACTGTTTACCAGAATCTGCCCATGCTGTGTAGATGCGGCGAATTCAGCATCGATATGCAGGGGCTGAGGGTTATGAGTCATTGTGGAGAAGAGTAGATTATCGGTTTCGGTGATCGTGCGGTGGGGCAAATGCTCGAATTCAGCGCCAACTTCCAATTCTTCATAATACTTTCCTGTCACGACTACCCCTTATTAATCTTGTAGTGTTTTGCAGTTCGCAAGCGGTGTGACAGCTGACGTCAACAAATTCAAATTATTGCGGCCACACTTATAGCAATTCAGCCTCTATTTTAGTAGTAACTTGGACTAGCTTCCATTAAATTCTCATATCCACACAGCAGCCTACCAATGAGTAAATAACTAGAGATGACGGCAGAAACGGCAAATTTTGATTCCTGGATAGGAAAGACTGAATCACTCAGAGAAATACTCACAATCAACCCCATGATTGGGATGGCCGCGACCTTGGAGCGATCCGATTTAAGATTGGGTAATGGCAGTATTCTTCCACCACTTTGGCATTGGCTGTATTTTCTTGCGCCGGCGCCTCGCTCCACACTCGCTGAAGACGGCCACCCTAATCGAGGTGACTTTTTGCCTCCAATCGATCTTCCTAGACGTATGTGGGGTGGTAGTAGATTCCAGTTTAATTTTTCACTTCGTGTCAATGAAGTTGTAGAAAGAAAATCTGAAATCCTTTCGATAAAATTCAAAGAAGGCCGCAGTGGTCAGCTGGCGTTTGTAACAGTTCGGCATACTCTAATATCTGAACAGGGTGAAGCCCTGAATGAAGAACATGACATTGTCTATCGAGACAACCCTGGTGCTGATGCTTCCAAACCACAGCCATTAGCTGCTCCTACTCAATTTGATTACAGTAAAAATGTTACACCAGATCCGGTACTGTTATTCCGCTACTCCGCTTTAACATTTAATGGCCATCGAATTCATTACGATCGTGAATATGTTACTAAGGTCGAGGGGTATCCTGGACTCATCGTTCATGGCCCTCTACTTGCAACTTTGTTAGTTGAGCTTTTGAGGGAAAAGTTACCAAAGTATTCTATAGGTGCTTTTGAATTTAAAGCAGTCCATCCCATTTTTGACTTGAATGATTTTATGGTCTGTGGTCTTAATCCCGACACTGATGGCAAGGTGGAACTATGGATACAAAACCATGAAGGCTCTCTTTGCATGAAAGCATCAGCTATTGTTTCGAATGGAATTCCAAAGAGCAAGTCTGCCTGAATGACAAATATAGCCCCTCTTGATGGGATTACTGTACTTTCGCTCGAGCATGCTATCGCTGCTCCACTCTGCACACGCCAGCTTGCCGAACTAGGGGCCAGAGTTATAAAAGTCGAAAGGCTGGAAACTGGAGATTTCGCCCGTCACTATGATAACCGTGTTAAAGGGCAGTCTTCTCACTTCGTTTGGACAAATAGATCCAAGCAGAGCCTCACATTAAATCTCAAGCACGAATCCAGCACTGAGATTCTTGACCGACTGCTACCTAACATAGATGTGTTGGTACAAAACCTAGCACCCTCTGCGGCCGATAAAATAGGAATGAGTTATCGCCATCTTCACGAACAATATCCAAATATGATTGTGTGCAATATTTCAGGTTATGGCAACGGTGGGCCTTACCAACACAAAAAAGCTTATGACCTCTTGGTGCAAGCCGAAGCCGGATTTCTATCGATTACTGGCACAGAAGATCAAATGGTGAAAAGCGGCATTTCCATTGCTGATATTGCCGCTGGTATGCAGGCACAGGCGGCCGTGCTTGCCGCCTTGATTCAACGGGGTAAAACCGGTAAAGGCAGCAATATTGAAATTTCCATGCTGGAAGCAATGGTGGAATGGATGGGCTTTCCACTCTACTATGCCTACGAAGGAGCAGAGCCACCAAGGCGGTCTGGCGCGGATCACGCCAGCATTTATCCCTACGGCTCGTTTTTGACCAAAGATAAAAAAACTATAATGCTAGGCTTACAGAATGAAAGAGAGTGGAAACTTTTTTGCTGCAATGTGATTGAGCAAGAAGGTTTATTCGACGATAAGCGGTTCTTTACTAATGCTCTGCGTTCGACTAATAGAGATGCGCTGCGAAATATTATTGAGTCGGTCTTTTTAAAACTGAGTAGCAATGAAGTCGCTGAGAAACTTGATGCAGGACAGATTGCCTATGCCAATGTGAATGACATGGTATCAGTATGGCAACATCCTCAATTACAGGCGTTAAAGAGAATTGTTGAGACGGAGACACCAGAAGGTGTTGTTGATAGCTTTCTTCCACCAGGTAACAACAGTAGTTATATAGCAACCCTCGGTCCAGTGCCAGAAATCGGTGAGCATTCACGCTCGATCCTGGGGGAATTAAATTTTTCTGAGAAGGAAATAAAAATATTTTTCGATGATGGTGTTGTCTAATATATAAAATAGTTAACTAGACAATTCGGCAGTACAATGGAGAATCAATTTGGTTTTGGTGGGATAAAGATTATATCCAAATACTTTTGTACCAAACTCCTAAAATAAAAGTATCTGTTAAAAGTGTAACAACCTATTAAATCTACTTCCTAAGCAAGAATGCAGGACCGAGATTATTTTTTTAAATCTAATAAGCTTTTCATTCAACTGACATTCTCAAATGTTTGATTTTATCCTGGCCATGAGCTTGATCGAAATATTTGGTTTAATTTCCGGCATACTCGCCGTTTGGTTATTGATTAAGCAAAATATTTGGACCTGGCCTATAGGCATAGTCTATGCAGTGGCCTCTCTTTATATTTTTTACAATGCCAGACTCTATGCGGATTTAGCTTTACATATTTTTTATCTGATAATGAATTTTTACGGCTGGTATTACTGGGTGCGTGGAGGCCTTAGAACAGAATCAACATTATCAGTAAGTAGCGAAAAAAATCAAACTATACTTGTTTTATTAGCCTTATGTGCAATCGTAATTTTCATTAACGGCACTTTATTTGCGACTTATACAGATGCGGAATTGCCCTACTGGGATAATACAACCAGCGTTCTCAGTCTCCTTGCTATGTGGCTACAAAGTCGGAAAAAACTAGAATGCTGGGCATTGTGGCTTCTAATAGACATTCTTGCATCTGGCATATATTTTTATAAAGAAATATATTTCTACAGTCTTTTATATATTATCTATATGGGAATGGCCTTCATGGGTTATATAGCATGGCATAAAAGTTATTGTAATGAACACTAAGATTATAGTTATTACGGGTCCTGAATCTTCCGGCAAAACTACCCTAGCAAACCAGCTTTCAGCTTATTGGGAAGTACCTCTTGTTAAAGAAGTTGCTAGGGATTACCTCAAAGAAATTCATTCTTACCAGCAACATGACTTATTGGAAATTGCAAAACAACAGCACAAGCAGGAGCAATCATTTATTTCTCATTGGCCAGAGAAAATAGTTTGCGACACAGATCTACTAGTGATTATGATTTGGAGCGAAGTCAAGTATGGAAGCTGTGACCCTTGGATTTATAATACATTTGAAAATAGCATCGAACAGCAAACCTCCAACAGATATTATTATTTATGTGATTCCAACATTCCCTGGGAAGCTGACCAATTGCGAGAAAACCCAAATAATCGCCATGAATTATTCAATTTGTATCTTCAAAAAATTAAAGAATACGAACTAGACCATATGATAGTAACAGGCGAGCCGCTGGAACGTTTGCAGCAAACTCTAAATAATTCGAATTCGCAGTAATTCTTGTAAATAAAACTATATTCCATTAAAGTCTTCCCGTCCTAAGGGGTGGCTTCGGCCTGAGAAAATTACCCTTTGAACCTGACCCGGTTAATACTGGCGTAGGAATAGGAAGCTGCTTCACTCGAAGCAAACTTTTTTATCTCCGTAGTACTAATCTATTTTATTAGGCAATAACGGAGACCTCAATGCATCGTATTTTTGTAGCTTTTATTACTTTCACTTGTTTCTGTTTTTCGATCAGCGCCCAGGTAGATTCTTCAATTGTTCTTGAAGAAATTATCGTCAATGCAGATTATCGTCAATCCAAGGCAAATGATATTTCCAGCAGCGTTACTGTTCTGGATGCAAATCTGATTCGGAAAAAAAACGCCCAACACCTTGAAGATATTCTGTTTAATGCACCAAATGTAAATTTTTCTTCAGGTGCTTCTCGTGCTCGCTTTTATCAAATCAGAGGCATTGGCGAACGTGGTCAGTTCTCTGAACCCCTGAATTCTTCTGTTGGGGTTATTATTGACGGGGTAGACTTTAGCGGCATTGGCAATGCCGCATTACTTTATGATGTAGAGCAAGTGGAGATTTTATTAGGCCCACAAGGTACTCGCTATGGTTCAAATGCTCTTGCTGGACTAATAAATCTACAAAGCAAATCACCTACAAATGAAACAAGCTATGGACTGCAACTTGAAAACGCTAATTTTGATAGCTCAGGTCTAGCCGGATACTTATCTGGCTCGATATCTAATCAATTGCGCTATCGGCTTTCCGCTCAAAATTTAAAATCTGATGGTTTTAATACCAATCAGTTTCTGAGCAAGAAAACCAATCAACGAGATGAAGGTATAGTCAGAGGAAAGCTCGATTGGACGCCATCAGACTATGTACAGTTAGGCATAACAGCTTCAACAATTAATATAGACAATGGTTATGATTCTTTTTCTTTGGATAATGTTCGCGACACAATTTCTGATCAGCCGGGCATCGATCGTCAACAGGCTGACATCTTAAGTACGAAGTTATCGCTTACCCAGTTCGCCAAATTCAAAGTAGAAGCGCTTCTTGGTTATGCTGATTCAAAAACCGAATATGGTTATGATGAGGACTGGGTCTTTAACGGCTTCCACCCATGGGAATATTCATCGAGTGATCAATATTTTCGTGACAGAGAAACTACAAGTGCCGAGCTTCGCTTTGTTTCTTCCGATTCTGGTTTGATTTTTTCTAACACTACTGACTGGGTTTTCGGCATTTACTCTTTACAACAGGAAGTCGACCTAAAACGGATTTATACTTTTTTATCCACTGACTTTAGTAGCAGATATGACATAAAGCGTTTTGCTGTCTATGGAGAAATCAATTCTGACTTAAATAACAACTGGGGTTTAAGCCTTGGCTTTCGCGGAGAAAATTTTGATGCTGCTTACTTTGATTCAAATGCTATTAACTTTACACCCGATGAAATTCTTTACGGTGGAAAACTTTCCCTAACTTACAGGACATCAACAAGTTCTTTGATTTACGCAAGTATTTCAAGGGGTTATAAAACTGGAGGCTTCAATACCGATGGTAGCCTTGATAGTGATTTGCGCGAATTCAATGCTGAAGAACTCATTAATTATGAGTTTGGTTTTAAAGGATCTTTATATAATGATCAATTAAAAACTCAGTTAGCTCTGTTCTTTATGGACAGAGCTGATGTTCAAATTGCCAGCTCAGTAGTTCGATCCCGCGCTGATGGTAGCTCCGAATTTATCGATTATGTTGGCAATGCCGCTGCTGGCTCTAACTATGGCCTAGAAGCTTCAGCTAAATTTCAAGCTGCTAATAACATTATGTTTCATGGCTCATTAGGCCTATTAAAAACCAAATACAAAGAATTTGTCAACTCAGCTGGAGACAACCTTGGTGGTCGGCAACAGGCACATGCACCAAATTATCAATATACTTTAGGTGTTGATATTAGAATAAGTTCCGCATTGGAATTGGATGTAAATATTCAGGGCAAAGACAGCTTCTATTTCTCTGATAGCCACAGTATCCGTTCTAAAGATTATAGTTTGGTCAATGCAAGCCTAAGCTATAGCTGGAAAGAATGGCAACTGACTCTTTGGGGGAGAAATCTAAACGATGAGGATTATTTAGTGCGCGGTTTTTTCTTCGGTAATGACCCCAGAGATAATTATGCCGCCAAGGGTTATACCCAATTGGGAGAACCTATGCGTTATGGCTTAACACTTAATATGGATTTTTAGAAGCTGCAAAAGAGTTCCATTCAGAAACTCGCTAACCATAATAAGTTAAGCTGATAGTCGTTAAACTTTTCGTTAGTCACTTCATCTAGAGATTCATTTCTTGAACTTTGGCCGTAAGTACATTTTTGTACTTCTCAAGCTTGCCGGCAACTGAATCATCAAATGTCCCGATGATTTCAGCCGCTAAAATTCCTGCGTTCTTAGCACCATCCAAGGCTACTGTTGCCACCGGAACCCCAGCAGGCATCTGCAATATAGACAAAACAGAGTCCCAGCCATCGATTGAATTCGCGGATTTAATGGGAACACCAATCACAGGCAAAGTACTTACAGAGGCGACCATACCTGGTAAGTGGGCAGCACCGCCAGCACCTGCAATAATCACAGTGAGCCCGGAATCTCGAGCATTTTTTGCATACTCCATCATCGCCTCTGGCGTCCGATGAGCTGATACCACTGACATTTCATACTGGATATCGAATTCTTCGAGGATTTCAGCGGCAGCTTCCATGATCTTGCGATCGGAATTACTGCCCATGATAATACCGACTTTTGAACTCTTTGAATTTATCATGCTATTACTTTGATCGCCTTTTTAACCAATTGAACTTTCTCTTTCAATACGTCTATATCATCATCAAGAATCGTAATATGGCCCATCTTTCGATGAGGTTTAGTAATTTTCTTACCATATAAAAAAATATTTGAACCTTCGATTTCTAACAGTTTATCCAGCCCTTCATACAGAGCAGGCCCAGTATAGCCTTCTTCACCTAAAAGATTCACCATCGCTGAAGGCTTAATGATCGCTGTTGAACCTAAAGGTAATCCAATAATAGCGCGAAGGTGCTGCTCATACTGAGAAGTGTCATTAGCATTAATTGTTTGATGGCCGCTATTATGAGGCCTTGGCGCCACTTCATTTACCAGTACGTCACCTGCCTTAGTGACAAACATTTCTACCGCTAAGAGTCCCACTATATCAAGGTCAGTGATGACCTTTCTGGCAAGATCTTCGGCAGCTTGCTGAACCTCATTTGCCAATGAACTTGGAGCAATCAAATAATCTACCAAATTGTACTCAGGATGAAATATACACTCAACTGCAGGGAAAACTGATATTTCTCCCATCGAGTTTCTGGCAGCGATAACAGAAATTTCAGTTTCAAAATCAATAGTTTTTTCTAGCAACCCGTAATCATCGAAAGCCTTATCAATATCCGCCACACACTCCAAATTTAGAACACCTCCCCCATCATAACCACCCTTACCAAGCTTATTAAAAGCAGGCAGGAATTCAGCATGGGTTTTAATGTCTTCGCGGTTATTCACCAGGATAAATTCAGAAGTAGGTATATCGTGGTCAAGGTAAAATTGTTTCTGAACCCGCTTATCCTGAATAATTTCAATTACACGGGGTTGAGGATAAACAGGGATGCCTTCACGCTCCAGTTGGTAGAGTGCATCAATATTAACGTTTTCAATCTCAATAGTAAGCAAATCAGCCCTTTTTCCAAAGGCATAGACGGTTTCATAATCTTGTAGAGACCCCTGTGTGTATTCGTTTGCCAAACCACTGCAAGGACCATCTTCACTGGGGTCAAGTACACAGGTATGTATATTGAGATTAGGACAGGCCTGCAAAAGCATCCGGCCGAGTTGCCCGCCACCGATAATACCCAACTTGAAGTCTTGATAGAACGCTTTCATGCTTTATAAAAGACCTGTTTATTGTGAAAGCCGCGCATCATAGCAAGAAAGGCGCTCGCAATGCACCCAATGTACCGCTACCTAGCACAACGACACCCGGGCGCCTCCGCCATAAAAAACCCAGCATGAGCTGGGTTTTTTATGGCGGAGAGAGAGTCTGCCATTATGATGTTTCAGCCACCACCATTTTGATAAAATCCCACCAATTTTAAGATACATCCTACTGATTTAACTGGGTATATTAGCATGCTGTTGTTTCAGGAGCTTTCATCGGCTATCATGGCATTTCAATATTTTGGGTATGTAGGTTGGTATGCCGAAGATTGCAAAACCACTTTCCAATGTAGCCGTGAACCGCATTACCAGTGTCGGCTGGCACGCTGTAGGCGGTGTTGCTGGGCTATTACTTCAGATACGTAAACCTGCACAGGCAGATACCCCTACTCCCCGCTCATGGATACTGCGAATACGTATAGGAAA
>LWDU01039970.1_pt2 | contig 31294 bp, 20 predicted proteins | sample 727161 | NCBI WGS metagenome assembly LWDU01 (sample SAMN04566230, study PRJNA314399) | hydrothermal vent metagenome | isolation source: deep sea hydrothermal plume seawater | place: Mexico: Gulf of California, Guaymas Basin | collected 2004-07-11
CCCTGTATATTCTGGGGCCTACACAAGGATGTGACTATGAGCGAAGAGTACGACAGTGAGATCCACACGGACCAGCCCGACTTTCCGGTCCAGCCCTCGGACACCAGTTCCGTGTACCAATCCGCTGTTGAACACATGCGGGCGGAGAACTACGAAACCGCCATCGAGTTGTTTGAGCAAAACGCGGAACAGCACGGAGAGACCTCTCCAGACACCCACCGGGATCTGGGCTGGTGTCACTACCGGATGGGTGAGGAATTGCTGTTTCGCACGGAGAGCAAGGCAGGGCTGGCCCGGCTGGCTCAAGGGCGGGAGCATTACCGACAGGCCGAAGCCGGTTTCCAGAAGTTGCGAGAGCAACACCGTGATCCCGAGCTGCAAAAACGCATTGATCACCGCATAATCGACTGCCAGAAACGGCTCACCCTTATCGGAGGCCTTGGAGAACACCTCCAGCACAAGGTCGAGTTTTTCCGCAAAGAGAAGGAGCGAGCGGTGGAGTAGGAGAAACTCTCCAAACAAGGCCTGCTCGCTCAGGATTCGGACACGCTGAAAGTCGGTGAGAACCTTGATGTGGCAGGCAACCCGCTGTCTGCCTCCGTGCGCGTCGCCCCGCCCAAACCCATCTCCAATCCCGAATAGCGCGGGCGCGCTGCGTTTGCACGAGGGCTGGCTTGTCCTGTAATCGGTTCCGGACTTAACTTTGCATGGATCCAGCCGCTTGGAGTCGTTGCGGCTCCCCCTGCCTCAGAGTCCACCACGGAAGGTGATCCGAAGGAGGGAGACTAAAACCCCAGAGCTTGCGGTGTTTGAAACTCCGGAAGCTTCGCAAGAAATGAGAACGCCATGTCTTTGCTCGATACCCTTGGCCTCAGCACCAACCACTCCGAGGAGCAACTGCACCGCGCCCTTGAGGAAGGCGTTCATCTGCTTGAGCACCACTTCTATGACCGGGCGATGGTCGAGTTCAATCAGGCGTTGGCCCTCAGCCACGAGGAGGCGCTTGCTTCCATCAAGGAACTGTTTGAGGATCCTCAGTTTGCCAACGACGTGGAGGCACTGAAGTCGCTCGGCTCCAATTTGCTTGCCAAGAATCCGGACGACCTCGACCTTGCCAACCAACTGGGAAACGCCGAGCGTCGGCAGGGCAACTGGCAATCGGCCAAGCGTTTCTATCTGCATTGCCTCCACCACAATCCCAACGTGCAATTTCCGGCGTACAATCTTGCGGCTACCATCGCCCGCACCGACTATGTGGACGGTGCCGCCGTCAGTGCCCTCCAGCCTTTTGAGCAGGCACCGGGCTTCATTTTGCCGGATCTCGAACCGTTGCTTCCACCTCTTGAAGAATTGCAGAAGCAAGTGTTGGAGAAAGAGGGGGCCGCAGCTGCCGAAGCAACCCATTCAGCGTTAGAACCAGACGACGATGCGGCTGATTTTGATGCTGCCATAGAAGAAACCGTACTGGCCAAAGCCGAGCGAGAACTGCCTCCGGTGGGGGAGACGCCGCATCTGGAGGGGGGCTTTGGACTGGACCTTCCCAAGCTGGCCCATCATATTCGTCAGTGGCCGCTCAAGGACCGTGATCCCGAACTGATGTGGGCGTTGGGAATCGTCGCGTTGGCAAAAGAAGAAGGGAGGATCGCGCATTGGGCGCTGGAGCATGTCCAGTACGAGGATGAGATGGAGCGCGATCTTGTCTGTTTCCGTATTCTTGCGCAGGCCGTGCGGCGACTTTCTCCCCGCGTCATTGATGTGCAGTTGCGGTATCTCCACAAGCACCCCTCCCACCGCTATTCCTGTGTGAACCTCGGGGTAATGTACAAAAAGACTGGAGACCTTGGGAAAGCCCGGGTTTATTTCTTCCGCACCTTGAAACTGCTGGAAATCTCCAAAGGCAGTTACCACATCACGCCACTTCTGGAGGAAGCCGTGAAGCTGGAGGAAGAGGGCAGTGTGCAGAAGGCGCTGGAAATCTACACGCCGCTGGTTTCTGAAATCCATGATCCTGGAACACTGGTGCGCATCGCCAAGATGCTTACCACCACCAACGAGTTGGAGCAGGCCAAAACCACCTATCTGCGTGCCCATGTTCTGGACAGTGATGCTCCGGAGCCACTGGAAGGACTGAAGTCGCTTCGCAGCCTGCTGGTTCACAAGGCCGGAGTGGCCCTCAAGGATGGCGAAGCCGCCAAAACCGCTCTGCTGCTGGATGAGGCCATCAGCATCCACGCCTCCGACCAACTCATCGAACACGCCCTTAACGTCTACAAGGATTTGGGCAACAACAAACGCATCCGGGAGTTGGAGGCGATGCGTCGCATGTTGGACAACACGGAAAAACAGAAACAGGTGCAGCGGGAACTTGAAGAAGCCGAGAAGCATGTGAGCGATGGCATCATTGAGGAGGCCATGCATTGTTTCAAGCTGGCCCTCAGTTTCACTCCGGATCAGCAGGTATTCAAGCGGGCGCTCGAAGTCTGTGAAGCTAATGGTCGCAAAGACCTCGCCGAGGGGGTCACGGGCTGGTTCCGCAAACAGGTGGAGGCCGCCGAAATTAATCAGCGGTTGGAGAAGGCAGGGGTCGACTAGCCATGCGCCGTCCGTCTTCCGGCCTCACGACACTCAATCTTGATTCGCTGGTGGACATCGTCTCCAACAGCGTCGGCATCCTCATCTTGCTCACCACCTTCGTCGCGCTGCTCACCCTCACGGCTGCTCAGGACACCACCCCGGAAACCCGCAAGCTGGAGAAAGCCACGGAGAAGGTTGTCATCCCGTGGTCCCACTACTCCCAAAAATCTGGACTGTTCTTCCTGCTCCGGAAAAACCAAGTGCTGCACCTCGACCGCGCCGAGGTGTACCTAAAGTTGCAGGAGCGGCTTTCCGGAGACGTTCCACCGCCCACCGAACTCGCGCTGGAGGGCTACGATGTCACCCTCACCCCCATTTCCGGACACGCCCACTGCCTCGATTTCCAACCGCAGCCCAACGCTGGACAGTGGTGGCATGAGTTTCAACGCAGCGGCGGCGTGCTGGAGCGGTTGCTGGACCAGCACCGTCCAGCAGAGACCTACTTCTTCTTCTGGGTGGACCCGGACAGCTTCGAGCTGTTCCGCGACCTGCGGCAGTCGCTCTGGGATGTGAATTTTGAGGTGGGCTGGAAGCCGGTGCGACGCGACTCCCCCCTGCGCTATTGCAGCGGCTTCGGACAATTCCGGAGCTTTCAGCCGCAGTGAGGGTTAAGCTGCCGCTTCCCGCAGGGCAAGGCGCAAATCCGTGACTTCGTAGATGCGCAGATCGTCGCGCCAGAGCGAGGCGTTGGCAGCGATCACCGTCTGATCAAGGTGTTCCTGCACGTCGGTGACATGGGCTTCTAGCTGCATCCGCTTCGTCTCCCGGATGATCTGACCCCGGTACTTCCACGCGGTGCGTTTCTGCACCCAGCTGAAACGCGGATTCTGGAAACGATCGGCAAGCCCTTGCTGAAGCGCGAAGCCCTGCATGGCCTGAAGAATCGCCTCCACGCCAAGCGATCCGGGCATCACGGGGTCTTGGTGGAAATGGCAAGGGAAGAACCAATCTTCCGGATCAATCGTGCGCAGGCCATAGACGTAACCCTTCCCGGAACTGCCTCCGTCCGGAACAATGCGGAGTTCATCCAGCAAATTGAGTTCCCGTGTCGCCAGACGCTGGTGCGGACGACCTTCCGGAGCTTGGAAGCATGGCCCGGACGATTCGGCTAGATTCCAGCAAATGACCGTTTGTTCGTGGGCATCACCCGCTCCTACAGATTCCAGCCAAGCTGGAACCAACTTCCCGCCATCCAATCCCACTTGATTCGTCAGGGCTTCGTCCGTGAAATAGCCGAACACGGTGTCTCCGGAATAGAATTTTTTGCCGTCAGCGAAGAGTGCGAAGTCATGCGTTTGGATGATGGTGTTTCCAGAAGCGACTGTGCTTTTCAGGGTGATCTCGGAGACGATGGTTTTGTCACGCAAATCCGGATCGGCGAGCAGCGTACCGTTGCCGTCAAGGTTGCGGTAGTGCAGGTCGAGATTCGGGTAATGGAAAAGCGCACCGGAGTAAGCCGAGATGAAGCCGCAGGGCTGGAGCGCGATTTCCATCAGCACCGCATACGGCAGTTGCGAGGGATGCGCGTTGTCCCGGAAGTACCACGCCTCGGCAGGCACATCGTATTCGCCGACGATACGCATCGGTTCTTCAAACTTGCGGCGTGTTCCAGTAAAACTCTGCACCCGCGAGAGCAGTTGCAGGTCACTGTTGGGGTTGCGCTGCACGGGACGATTGGCGTAAACCGCATAATCCGGACCCATACACTTGGCCACGTCACCGAGCGCGAACTCCCAAAGTTGCGCGTCGTCTGCAATGTTTGTGGTTTGCGGTTTGTGGTTTGTGGTTTGTGCTAGCAACTCTCCTCTTTCATTAGGGAAAAATTCCCCCGGCTTCGCTTCCCCCTCTTTGGCAAAGGGGGGATTGAGGGGGGATTTCAACGCCGGACGGTCGGGGTTCTGCTCGAACCATTGTTGGGTGAGCCGGAAGCTGCTGTCCTTCTCAACCAACTGCACACCGAGGTTGCGGAAGTCCACCACAATGCGGTCGCCGAGCAGGATGTCAATGTCGGCAAGGGCATAGGGGATCGGCTCGAGTCCGATTTCCTTGACCTCCATGCGGTAGGTGAGCCTTGGATCACTGGGAATCACTTGCCCTCGGCAGCGCACGATCTGCGACATGCCGTGGATCGGCTGGAAGGTTGCGTCCTGCGTGTGCGTTTGCAGCCCAAGATCGAGCATGAAAAACTGCATCAACTGCACACAACCCTCGGCCATCAGCGAACCGGCCATCACCGGATCGTCCTTGAAATGACAAGGAAAATACCAGTGATCCGGAGCGAGGTCTTTTTCAGTGATCACCAAGCCGCAACCCCACGGTCCGCCGCTGCGGTCGAGCTTGACGATGCGGTCGTGCATGAGGAACTGTTCCGGAGCCGTTTTCAAAGAGGGGTTGCGCCCCGGCTGGGCGTAGTGCGCCCCAAAACAGCGTGCGGGATTCCCGGAACTGAGTGCCAGCAATTCCTCGCGGGTGAAGGTGGTTTTCTCGCAGCGCAGCAGCGGCTCGAAGTGCAGCTTACGAGCGTTGGCCCGCGCCCCCACTTCGGCGGCGGTGCGAATCACGCCTTGGCCTTCCGCCAGTTCCTCGTTGGTGAAGAAACCTGCACAGCCGCCATCCATGCGCATCACCATGCGCTCACCGACAAAGCATTCGTAGCGGAAAAAGAACAGCAGCGTCCCGCCGCTACGGGCGAAGGAATCGATACAGATGTCGTAGCGTAGTGTCTCCCCGGCGCGGGGCATGTCTGCGAGGTAGGTGAGGGTGCAGTCGAGCAGACGGTAAACGCGCTCGCCCTGATTCTCGAAATCAATGCCAAGGTAGCTGATCAACAACAAATCGCACTGTCCGGACTCGACCGCCACCGCCCACGGGATTTGCCCGTCGGTGCAGTACCAAGCATCTTCCGGAATGTCGTACTCGGTGGTGATCGTCGAAGGCTCAAGCACACCACGCTTGGCAGCGAGCTTGGTGACACGGCTCACCAGCAGGTACGGTTCCATCGGCAACCGCACACAGCGCCGAAAAGTGTCGTACTCGGCGTATTCTGGACCAAAGACATTGGCGACCTTCCCGCCTGCGAATTCCAGCAAGTCCTGTTTGTCGAAGATTGGAGGCTCGGTTTTCGGTGCGAGGTGCTCGGTGCTTGGTTTGGTTGCGGGGTGATCGCCATCTCCCTCCTTTGACAAAGGGGGGTTATTTCTTGAGGATTTTCCATTTGTTGTTGGATCGCCGCCGCCATTTGGCGCAGCCCTTCGTGCCGCAGACCAAGAAAGGCGGAATGCGCGGAATCGACCTGATGTGGATAAGCACCAAGTCCTCCGACAAGCACGGGTGCGCCGCCCTGCGCTACCAACGCAGCACTCCCCCCTTTGGCAAAGGGGGGCCGGGGGGGATTTTCTCTGTGTTCTCCGCGCCTCTGCGGTGAATCCAATGTTTCTGCTACCCGGAACTTCGCCCGGTTTTCCTCCACGCAAATCGTCTGAATCGGCTCGCCGCCGAGCGTGATGGTCTGCACGAGTTGCTTGGCAGGGCGTTCCGGAACTTCCGGATAGAGCCGTTCGAGGTCGAGTGGAACACGGTGGCTGTAAAGCCGGGCCAGCGTCCGGATCACCTGCACGCGGTCGTCCACTCCTCGGCGGCTCATGCCGACAGCCAAGTGCGGACGCTCCCCCAGCGTTTCGGCAATCCATTTCGCGCAACTCACACGGGGACCGAGATCGACGAAAATCCGCGCGCCGTCGCGGTAGGTCGCCTCGATGAGCTTGGTGTAATCAACGGTGCGCCCGTAGATGCGGGCAATGTTGTCACCTAGTCCGTCTGCGTCCAGTTCGGTGACATCGTAGGTGTCAGCGGAGTAGAAGCGAATGTCCGGTTGGGAAACCACCGGATTGGTGTGGACGCGCTTCACTTCATCGTAGTCCGCCTTGACGGGAGCGCAGTGGACGACATCGGTGACTTGGATTGGATGTGGTTCCACACCCAGAGTTTGCGCGGCGCGCTCACAGGCAGCAGGCTCCCCGGCCATCACAACCTCCTGCGGGGTGTTGATGAGGATCAGGTAAGCGCGTTCCTCCCGGTCAATGGCAGCTTGGGCGGCTTCCGGAGTGCTGCGGAGGGTGTACCACTGCCAAAGCGTTTCCTGCCGAAACTCGTCCGGGCCAAGCTCCCACGCCTCGCGCACGGTGTTCATCGGCCCGCAGAGTCGTTCCTTGAAAAGCGGAGAAACGTTGAGGAGGTCGCTCATCGGGTCCATTGGACCCCAGACGCCGAGCGCGAACATCATCGTCACCTCGCCCATGCTGTAGCCGAACGCAAGCTGCGGTTCGAGCCCGAAACCCTCCCGCAATGCCTGCGTGTGCAGCACTCCGGTAGTGATTCCGCTTTCAAACATTGCAATCGGCGTGTTGACGAACTCGTCCTGCAAGCACTCGATTTCCGACTCCGAAAGCCGCTGCAACGAGCGTGGATAGAGCTTGTGGTCATGCAACAAATCAGCAAGTCGGTTGGTGTAGGAACCCATAGAATCGTGGAGTTCCGGAACCAGTTGGAAGAGTGTGCGGCTGTTGCCAATGTAGCTGTTGAACCCACCAGGATAAGTGAAGGCCACCTTGCCTTTCGGCCCCAGCGGTTGCGGCGAAAAACTGCTGCCCCGTGGAGTCACCCAATCTGCTCCCGAATCAAGTGCAACCTCGATCCCGGACTTTGCCGCTTCCGCTTCTTGCCGCAGTTCCCCCAACGAGTCCCCAACCAGTGCTAATGCAAACGAACCTTGCACCTCGCGTTGCGTTTCAAACGCTTGCCTCGCCATTTTGGGCAGTGCGGTGTTGGCTCCTAAATCCTGCACCAGCGCATCGAGCTGTGTTCTCAATCCAGAAACATCCGCAGCTACCAAGGGCATGATCGTAATGCCGCCCGTTTCCACCACGGATGCACCTCCCCTCTTCATCGGCACGGAATCATCCCCCCCCTTTGCCAAAATGGGGCCGGGGCAGATTTGTGTTTCCGACAACACGAGGTGCGCCGCACAGCCATCCTGCCCCAAACTGCTCACTGCGGCACGGCGTGGTTCGTCTCCGGCGTTGCAGAACCACGGACGGGATTCAGAGGGCATTCCGGGAATCGTGCGCTGCCGCAGCGCGACCACCGTTTGCAGAAGCGCAGCCATCCCGGAAGCAGCAAAGGTGTGGCCGAGGTGAGCGGAAGCGCTGCTAAGCACGGCTGCGGAATAAATTTGTTGAAGGCTGGTTGCTGTCGCTGCATCCACCTCCGCAATTCCGGAGGTGTGCAGGGAGACCAAACCAATTTGATCCGGTGTCAACCCAGCAGACTCCAAAGCAATTTTTGCCGAAACAGCCACCGAGTCCGGAGTGCCCTCCCGTGCGAAGGCTACCGCTTCCACAACGGCATGGATTATGTCCTCATCGGCTTGGGCCTGCTCCAATGGTTTCAGCACCACGGCCCCGGCTCCTTCTCCCGGAGTCCAGCCCTGCGACATCCCCCGACCCCGCAACATGACCGATTCTGCACTCCCGGCAAGATCAACCGCCGCCACCACTGCCGCCTCAACGACACCGGACTCCAGTAGCATTTGTGCAACCTCCAGCGCCTTGAGTGCAGAGTTTTCCTCGGCAGAGATCGTGAATGCCGGGCCGGAGAAATCCCAGAGCGCACTGATGCGCGAGGCCATGATGTTGCCGATGAAGCTGGTGAACTGGTTGACCGGCACTGCACCCAACAAAGTATCCTGCGCGAGCTTCGTCAATTCCACTTGCTGTTCGGCACTGAGTGTGACTCCGGAGACGGTCAATCCGTCCTCGATTTGCTTGGCAAGATTCACTCGACCCCGAAAGCGGTGCAGTTCCAGTTCGGCCTCCATCGCCACCAGCACCGCGACGTTCTGGCCTGCTTTCAGACTCGTCTGCTGAAGTGCACGGTCGGTCACTTCCAGCGTCAGCAACTGCTGCGGGATCAGCCGCTCCTGTGGGTTCGGGGGCAGCTTGAAGCGCAGGAAATCCATTTCAAAGGATTCCAGCCACGCTCCTTGCAGGGTGGTCGGTGGTCGGTTTTTAGTTTCCGGTCTGGTGGAAGCTCCATCACTTTTGGAACTCTCAATTCCAAGGCCACGCCAGCGCGTTTCCGGAAGGCTGCGGAAAGCTTGCTCTCCATTGAGGAAGGCCCGTTGGATCGCAGTGATTCCGTTGAATTCTCCAAAGATGCCGTCCATTCCAATGATGGCCAAGGTGGTGGTCGGTGGTCGGTGGTCGGTGGTCGGTTTGGTGGCTCCCCTTTCCCCTTTGGAACTTTGGAACTTTGCCCCTCTGGAATTTTCCAAAATCAAATGCGCGTTGCAGCCCCCGAAGCCAAAGGCACTCACAGCGGCACGGCGTTCCGGACGGTTGTGTGGCCAGTCGGTGGTTTCACGAAGAATCTGCTCGGTAGCAAAGGTTCCGTTTTCGGAACTGTGTGGTTGCTCGACATGGATGGTTCCCGGAATCCGACCCTGTTGAAGCGCGAGGATCACCTTCGTCATTCCGCCCATTCCGGCGGCGGTGAGCATATGTCCAAGGTTGGATTTCACCGAGCAGATGGGCGGGACTGTGCCGGAATTACCAAAGAACGCCTCCATCGAATTGAGTTCCACTTTGTCACCAAGCGGGGTTCCGGTGGCGTGGCATTCGATGTAGTCCACCGACTGCGGATCAACCCCGGAACTCGCATAGGCCCGTTCAAAGGCGAACTGCTGCCCCTTGGGGTTTGGACTGAGGACGAATTGCCCGCGCCCGTCGTTGGACAGGCCGACTCCGGGAATCAGCGCGTGGATGCGGTCGCCGTCGCGCTCGGCGACGCTGAGTCGTTTTAGCACAAACATTCCTGCACCCTCGCTGGCAAACAAGCCTCCGGAGGTGCGGTCGAGCGGACGACTTTTTCCAACTTCCGGATACGCCTGAAAGATTGAAAAACCCATGTTGACGAAAAACGGATCTGCCGCGCTCACCGCTCCGGCGAGCATGAGATCAGACCTTTCCGACCAAAGGGTGTGACAAGCAAGGCCGATGCTGTAGAGCGACGAGGCGCAGGCCGCGTCCAAGGCGTAGCTGCGCCCGGAGAGTCCAAGAGCTTCGGCAAGCAAGGTGGCGGGTTTCCCGGCGATGCCGAGGTTTTCCGGTGCCTCACCTTTTCCCGATGCGGAAATCCCTTCTACTCCCCCCTTTGGCAAAGGGGGGATGGGGGGGATTTCTGAAAATCCCGGCAGCCGGAAATCCGGACGGCCCAGCAAGTCTTGCAGCACTGGCTCCAACGCTTCACGATAGAGCGGCAGGGCGAGGTGGTTGGAGGATTTCGTTGGAAATGAGAGGTTACCGAGGATCACCCCACAGCGGGCGAGCCGTTCCAGATCATCGAGCAAGTTTGCGTCACGCAACGCCTCACGGGCGACGTGCAGCGGCCACTGGAAGACATCATCAAGTCCGGCCAGCCGTGCTGCTGGCACACGAAAGCCTTCCGGGTCAAAGGTGAAGTCGTGGATGTAACCGCCCTGCGTGCAGTAGTAGCGGTCGGTGACTCCCTTGCGGTCGGCCTTGAACCACACAGGATCGGTGTGCATCTGCCGCTCGGTGGCCTCGGTACGGGAGTCGGCTCCGGCAAGCAGGTTCTGCCAGAAAGACTCTGGAGTGGTTGCCCCCGGAAACAGGCAGGCTAGGCCGATGATGGCAATGGGTTCAGGCATGGGGAGTCGAATCAGGGTTTTGAAAAATATTGCGCCCGGAGTTTGGGAAGATCAGTATCTAAGATGAGAGCTACCTTTGGATTTCTAATGATTTCAATGCTTTTTTATCCTGATCGACCTGAAAATATCCGGCCAAAAAAACAGTGACTTTGCATCCCACTCTCCTCGAAAGGGGTACTCGACGACATTGCTGATGGCTTTCCGGGAATAGGTGGAAAACAGCCATTTGAGAGCCGGAATGTCTCCATAGATGAGGACGTTGGTGATGATCCGCCGCGCATCTTGGACGACATCCAGTGCGTCAAAGTCGTAGGACCAGAGGCATCCTTTCAAGGTGTCCGGAACAGGTTTGGAGGGTTGCAGTGTTTCAGGCATGATGCACAAAGGGCAAAACCTCAGGGGATCATCAGTCGTTCCGGCGACAAGACCTCCGCACGGACGCCAAAGGCGCTTAGGTCGTCCGGAACGGGATGACCCAGCACTAGCGCAGCAGCGGTTCTCGAAAGCGCGGGCGCGGTTTGGATGCCGTAGCCGCCTTGCCCAACGAGCCAGAAGAAGCCCTCGTGTCCGGGAGCGTAGCCCACCACCGGGGTCTTGTCCGCAACAAAGGTGCGGAGTCCGGCCCATTTTCGGGAGATGCGCTCTATTTCCAGCGTGGTTGCCTGCCCAATACGTTCGGCAGCAACAGCGAGGTCCCAATCCTCCGGACGGGCATCGCACGGCTCGGATGGAGTTTCGTCGGCAGGTGAGCCAAGCAGATGCTCCACCTCCGGTTTGACATAAAATTGTTCGTCCACATCTACGAAGAGCGGCCAGTTGCGGGAACTCATGCCCTCCGGCGGTGAAAAGAGCATGGCGGTGCGGCGTTTCGGAACCAACCCAACCGGAGCGATGCCACAGCGTTTGGCCACGACATCACCCCATGCGCCCGCTGCGTTGACCACGACCGGAGTGGTGTAGCGTCCGGACTCGGCTTCAATGCTCCAAACTCCGTCTTGGAATGCACCGGATTGCACCTCGGCCTCGGTGATCACAGAACCGCCACGCTGTCGCAATCCGCGCAGAAAGCCTTGGTGGATGCCATCCACATCGAGGTCTTGTGCATCCGGTTCCTCCACGACTCCAGCCACATAATCCGGACGCAGCACGGGAACGCGCTCAAAGGCTTCGGCGGGGCCGAGTTTGCGCAGGGTCGAACAAAGTTTCTGAATCTCGTCATAAGTTTTTTGCAGGGTGTCCAACTGGTCCTCGCGGGCGATCCAGTACACCCCGCGTGGTTGGATCAACGGATACTCCGCAAATCCGTCCGGCGGATTGCGGTAGAAAGGACCGGAACCCGTCGTGAGCGCACGAATGGCTGCGTTGCCGTAGGTTTCGGAATAGAGCGCGGCAGAGCGTCCGGTGCTGTGGTAGCCCGGCTGCGGTTCCTGTTCAAGCACGAGGACGCTCCCCTGTTCAGCAAGGTGGTAGGCGACCGAGGCTCCGGCCATGCCCGCGCCGATCACGAGAAAATCACAATTTTGGCTCATGCCGCAGCTTTGAGGAAAAGGGCATTGAGGTTTTTGCTGAGCGTGACTTCTGCTCCGAGCATCCGCGCTGCAACTTGTCCGTCATCCAGCACGAGGTCAAGATCGGCAACAAGGGCTGTGGACGAGTGGTTCTGGACACGCAGATCCAGCAGGTAAGACGTGTCAAAGGGGATCGCCTGAAAGTGTTCCAGCCGTGCCAATTTCAGCGGCAAACTTCCAGCGTTGTGGATCGCTCGTGCCCACACCAACATTGCCTGAAACGCGGGATCGAGCGTGTAGGGATTGAACGGGCGTGCTCGAAACTGTCCGTGCTCGGTGTCAGACCATGTCGGCATTCGGCACTCGGCGAGCAAGCGTTGTTCAGTCAGTTCCCCGACCCGCAGAATGCCCTGAAACTTGGGACCGTGGAAGAGGGTGCCGTTTTTGTAAAAATTTCGGTTTCCGGTTTCCGGTTTCCGGTTTCCGGTTTTCAGGTTGCTCACCGGTGAATCTGCCGTAGCTTTAGTGAGGTGCAAGCGGGTGCGGTAGTGTGGGCGTGGAAGTTTTCCACCGGAACTGGTGATCGTCGCCACCACCACGCTGCGGGTTCCAGATTCGCGCTCAACTTCTGCCAATTCAAGTTGGTAGTATTCTGCAAGCGAATCGTCGAAGACGATGCCCTTCAGCACTTGAAAATCCTCACAGGCCTCCAGACGGTATCCAGGCGCCAGTTGCTCCGCAGCCTCTGCCATCCAGCCCAACGCACAGACCGCAGGAACTACGGCGTGTTCGCCAATCATATGATCTACGAGTACCGGGTTTTGCGCGGCGGTCAGTGTCCGTGTAGCCCGGCGAGTCCGCTTGACTTCCGGAGGCGGCTCGTACTGTGCTGCCAGCGAATTCCCAATCAATAGCAGCGGGTCATGCCCGCGATTTTCAGCAGCATCGGCAAAAATGCGCACTCCGTCCGCAACTGGAATCACCTGCACCCCACGCTCCTCGAACATGCGCTTGAGTTCCGGCGTAACCATGCCGCCTTCCCACGGCCCCCAGTTGTAGGACACCACATGGCAATCTGGGTGTTTTTGCTGAAACGCAAGTGCGGCGCAGTTGAGGATTTCGTTGCCGATGGCGTAATCGGACTGCCCGCCGTTGCCATAGAATCCAGCGGCAGACGAGAACAGCAGCAAGTGCGAAAGTTGTTTTGGGTCAATGGCGTCCAGCAAAGCTCTGAGTCCGTGCGCCTTGGTGCCGACAACCGCATCGAAATCCTGCGCGGTTTTCTTTTCAATCAGCTTGTCAGCCAGCACCCCCGCGCCGTGGATCACGCCCGTGATTGCACCCTGCTGCTGAACGTGCGGAGCAATCGCCTCACGGAGTTTGGTGGCCTCAGTGGCATCGGCACTGACGTAAACTCCGGTGCTGCCGGAATCCTGAAGCTGTTGCAGCGTGGCACGAATGGCACGGTTTGCGTTGATGCGCCCCACGAGGTGCCGAACCTTCACCGGGGTCGGTTTTTCACCTGCGACTTGCAGCGCTTGCATTGCAGCTTGTCGAAGCGCAGCATCCTCCACGATTCCGGAAGCCCATTGTGGTTCATCTTCTAACGGAGAGCGTCCGGCCAGCAGGAAGGTTCCGGGGTGCCGACGGGCGAGTTCCAGCACACAAGCGGCGGTCACGCCCCGTGCCCCGCCGCTCACCAGCCAGACGGGTTTTTTCGGGAAAGGCACCTGCGCCTCGTGGGCCATGTCTGCGATTTCTGGAAGCAACGCCACGCGCCCTTGCGGACTCCAGCCGATTTCCTGCGTCTGTCCATCGGGATCGGCCAGTTCTGCGGTAAGCCGTTGGGCGGCTTCCTCTGCGGTCAACTCCGGCGCAAGATCCACGGTGCGGCAAAAGGCGGTGGGCCACTCGATTTGCAGTGTTTTCGTCAATCCGGAAAGCCCTCCGGCCACTGCGTTGATTCCGGTTCCGGAGGTGCCCAACTGCCCGTCCTGACGGACCACACAGACGAAATACCGTCGTCCGGAATCCGTTGGAGCAGTGAGTTTGGGTTGAAGGTGCTTGGCGAGCAAAAAGACATGCTGCACCAAGGTGTTGGCTCCGGCATCAAGATTCAGTGCAGCAGATTCCGGATTTGCGGGAGGATGCAGATGCAGGAAGCTGCCGATCGCTGCTCCGGCTTTGGCGAGGGTCGCGGCAATTGCAGAATCGTCCAGCGATTCCGGTTCAAGAATTTGGAGATTGGCGGGAAACTCACGGCGTTCCGAAATTCCTCCGGCTACGCCTCCCCCCTTTAGCAAAGGGGGGGGAGGGATTTCCCCTTTTTCAAAGGGAGGGGCGGTTTTGTTGGTGATTCTGGGAACGCGCCAGAGCAGCACCGTCCAACCCTCCTGCTGAAGTCGTGACGCGACGGCGGGAGTCAGCGCGGTGCCATCATCGGTGAGCAAGCAGGTTGGGGTGTCCGGAAGCGCCGATTCGAGGCGATCCGGTGCGGGCAGGGTGAGCAGGCGTGGTCGGTTGACTGTGACGGAGTAAGCCGACTCAGGCGCTAAAGGTTTTTTTTTTGCGCTGTTGCCGGGGATGCGGCCAGTGCCGCCGTGGGGAGTCCGGGCAGTTCGGTGGCGAGGCGGTCAATGATTTGCTGGAGGGTGCGCAGTTCGCCGAGTTCGCTGTTGTTGAGTTGCGGGAGGACCGGAAATTTCTCCTGCACTGCCCACATGATTTCGACGCGCTTGATGGAATCAACCCCAAGGTCGGCTTCAAGGTCCATGCTGAGTTCGAGCATGTCCGTGGGGTAGCCGGTTTTTTCTGCGATGATCGCCAACAGGTTGCTGCTCAGTGTTTCAACATCCGGCTGGAAAACCGTGTGTCCGTTGCTGCTGTCCTCTCCGGAACCGTTGGTGGCCTCTCCCCCGTTGATTGGAGCTTTTGAGAGGTTGGCTTGCAGGTGATCTGTGATTTGCTGGAGGGTGCGCAGTTCGGCAACCTCGGCATTGTTGATCGGCGGCAGTTCCGGAAATTTCTCCTGAATCGCCCACATGATCTCAACACGCTTGATAGAGTCAACGCCAAGGTCGGCTTCCAACTCCATGCCGAGCTCCAGCATTTCGACAGGATAACCCGTTTTCTCGCTGATGACTGCCTGTAAGGCTGCGGCAGGATCGCTGCCGCCGGAAACATCCGCCTCCGGAGCCGGAACCTCGGAAGCACGGGGTGGCACACCCGCGCTGGTTTCTGGAAGCTGGTTTTTGAGGTAGTCGGTGATTTGTGCGAGGGTGCGCAATTCGCCCAATTCTTCGCCCCGGATGGTCGGCAGTTCGGGAATCTGATCTTGCAATGTTCCGAGGATTTCGACGCGCTTGATGGAATCAACACCAAGGTCGGCTTCGAGGTCCATTCCGGCTTCGAGCATTTCGCGGGGATAGCCTGTTTTCTCGGCGACCACCCCCAACAACACGGATTCCACATCTTGTGCGGAATTGGAGGAAACGGGAGTTTGCGCGGAGTTGGAATCCCCCCTAGCTCCCCTTTGCGAAAGGGAAAAATCCGTTGTTGATTGAGCATCGGTAGCGTGGGGTGGCACACCCGCGCTGGTTTCTGGAAGCTGATTTTTGAGGTAGTCGGTGATTTGTGCGAGGGTGCGCAATTCGCCCAATTCTTCGCCCCGGATGGTCGGCAATGCGGGCATCTTGTCTTGGAGCGTGCCAAGGATTTCAACGCGCTTGATGGAATCCACGCCAAGGTCGGCTTCGAGATCCATTCCGGCTTCGAGCATTTCGCGGGGATAGCCTGTTTTTTCGGCAACCACGCTCAACAACACGGACTCCACGTCTTGTACAGGTTCGGCTGGAGCCACAGGTGTGGCGGACGGAAGTTGGGCTGGAGCCGAAGCCGTAGTGAGTTGCGGAGCCGGAATCGTCGGCTGCGGCATCATCGGCGGGGCAGCCATTGGTGCCGGAGCCACAGGCATGAGTTGCGGCTGTGGGGCCGAGATGGCAACGGGAGCCGCAACAGGAGCAACAGGGGAAGCAAGCGGGGCAGTTCCAGTGATGGCCCGCATCTGCTCTGCCTGTTGCTGGAGGTATTGCTCATGCACGCGCAGGGTTTCGCCTTGATGCGCGTGGAACCATTGCATGCTCTGTGACACCGGTTCCGGGATCGCTTGGCCTTGCGAGACGAGTTGCAGTTGCTGCTGAAGCAGTTGCAACACTGTCCGGGAATACTCGCCCTGCTGTTGCAGATACTGCTGATGAACCTGAAGGGCGGATTGCTGATATTGGTAAATCCCGGCGGCGTCCACTCCGGAAGGTGCAACGGAAGAGACGGTCATGGGGGTTGTTGGTTGAGTCATGGAAACAGGACTTGGTGAAACACTTGGGGCCGCACTGCTGGAGGGTGTGGCAACGGTCGCAGGTTTGGGTTGCGCCGGAGTAGCGGCCATGGAACTGGGTGGTGGCGTGAATCTGCCGGGCATCGCACTCGGAGTCGCCGGGGCATTGCCGGAACCGGAACCGCCAGATTTGATCTGGAAACCGTCGTTCATGGCATCGTCAAAAGCTTTGCGGGTCGCCGCGCTGACATAGTTTGCTCCGCTCATCGGCATCGTCAACGGCGAACGCTTGCGTTTGGGCTTGGTGCGTTCCCACCCGTAAGGGTCGTAACCCTGCAACGGCAAGCCGAGGACGCACAATTGCGCGACCGCTTGCCGGAATTGCTGATCACTGTTCTTCTTTGGACTGTCGTTGAGCGCAACAGCGCTGAAGTCCTTCCCGGACAAAACCGCTTCCGTCAGCTTGGTGAGGACGTTCTTCGGACCGAACTCCACAAAAACCCGCCCTCCGGCTTCATGGAGGTTTTCGATCTCCTCGCGGAAACGCACAGAGTTGAGGATGTGTTCCTCCAATTGCTGCTGGATCGCCTTGGGATCGTCCGGGTACGCTTTGGCGGTCGTGTTCGAGAAGACCGGAATTTTCGGTTTCTGAAATTTCACGGCGCGGATGGCTTTGGCAAAAGGCTTTTGTGCGTGACCCACGAGCGGAGTGTGGAAGGCAGCAGAAACGGGCAGCAGCACGGCATTGTATTTTTTCGCCTTGAGTGCCGCATGAGCGTCCTGCACCACAGCTTTGGGTCCAGCGACAACCATCTGTTTAGGTGAATTGAGATTCGCCATCACCACATCCGGGAATTCCTTGAGGTCGTCCTCCAGATTTTCGAGCTTGCCCATCACCGCCATCATCGTGCCTGCGTCGAAATCCGGATCGTCAGGAGCCTTCATCGCCTGTCCACGGGCGTAGGCGAGCGTGTAGTAATCCTCTTCAGAAATCACACCTCCAGCCCAGAGAGCGGTCAGTTCCCCAAAGCTGTGTCCGGCAGTGAAATCCGCTTGGAATCCGGCGGCTTTCAGGAGTTTGAAGAGTCCGGCACTGAATCCGCCAAGGGAGGGTTGCGCGTGTTGAGTGAGTTGCAGGGCGGAATCCTGTGCCTGCTTGGTGTCATCATCAAACGCAGGTGGAGGAAAGACGATCTGTGAGATCGGCGTTTGTCCGGAATCCTGAAACCGCGTGTTGATTTGGCCATAAGGCTCCAGCAGCGGCGGGAAATTCAGGAAGAGTTCGCGCCCCATGTTGAGGTACTGCGAACCCTGTCCGGAGAAGAGCGCGACCACCTTGCCCTTGGGGTCCATGCCCTGCTTGCGGAAAGCAATGCCCTTGAGTGACCACGCCTCGTCCTCCGGTTTTTTCTCGAAGGTGGTCAAAGCCGTTTGCAAAGCATCTGCGGCAGCGGTCGCATTTTCGGCGACAAACCCAAGCCGTGCGTGTGCTTGCGCGGGTTGTTGTTCAACAGAAGCCGTTGCCAATTCCCGGAACGCTTGCTCGCCCTCGTCACCACCGAGGCGTCCGACCAACTCTTGGCACCGTGCCTTCAGGGCGTCCGGAGATTCTGCGGAAACCAGCACCAGTTTGGGAGTCGACTGCATCCGGAAGGCTTGCGTTTGCGCGGCCTGATATTCTTCCAGCACAAAATGGAAGTTGGTGCCGCCGAACCCGAAAGAACTCACGCCCGCACGACGCGGAGCACCAGTGGTAATCCACGGGCGGGTTTCGCTGTTGAGATAGAGCGGGGAGTTGGCGACATCGAGCTTGGGATTGGGCTGCTCCAGATTGATGAGCGGGGGCAGCACCTTGTGGTGCAGCGCAAGCGCGGTCTTGATGAGTCCGGCAGCTCCAGCGGTGGCTTTGGTGTGACCGATTTGCGACTTGATGCTGCCAAGAGCGACCGATTGTGCAGGCACTGCGGCTGCGGAGTAAACCTCACGCAGTCCTTCAAATTCCGTGACATCCCCGGCGGCAGTTCCGGTGCCGTGCGCTTCAATGAGGCCAATGCTGTTCGGTGCGACTCCGGCATCCTCATAGGCACGACGCAGACAGCGGGCCTGTCCGGAAGCACGAGGGGCGTAGATGCTTTTGAAACGCCCATCGCTGGAGGAGCCGATGCCCTTGAGGACGGCGTAGATCTGATCCCCGTCACGCTCTGCATCCGCGAGTCGTTTGAGGACCACCATGCCCAAGCCTTCACCGATCAGGATGCCTTTGGATTCAGCATCGAAGGGGCGCACACGATCATCTTTGGTGAACGCAGGTGTTTTGCTGAAACACATGTACATGAACGGGGAGTTGTCCGTGTCAACTCCACCTGTGATCATCATGTCGGCGCGCCCGTCCACGAGATCGTTGACCGACATCTTCATCGCGGCAAGTGAGCTTCCGCAGGCGGCATCAACCGTGCAATTGGTGCCGCCAAGGTCGAGACGATTGGCGATGCGCCCGGCGATGACGTTGCCCAACAGTCCCGGAAACGAAGCCTCCTCCCACTTCACATACGCGGCCTTGAGCTTTTCCACAACCTTTGTGGTTTCGTCTTCGGAAAGTCCGGACTTGCGCAGCACCTGCTCCCAGATCGGGTACTGAAGCCGCGAATTGAGCGACCCCAGCAGTTTCATGCCGGCGGTCACGCCAAGGATCACGCCCGTGCGCTCGCGGAGGGCAGCGGTCGCCTCTATGTAGCCAGCGTCTTCCAAGGCGGTGCGGGCGACAAGCAATCCCAGCAGTTGCGAGGAATCGGTCTGCTCCAGCAGGTTCGGCGGGATGCCGAATTCCATCGGATCGAAATCAACTTCCGGAATGAACCCGCCGCGCTGGCTATAGGTCTTGTCGGGGGCACTGGCATCCTTGTCGTAGTAATCTGCGATCTCCCAGTGCGACTCCGGAACCTCAATGATGCTGTCCACCTTCTTGAGGATATTGTCCCAGTAGTGCTCAAGGTCCGGAGCGCCGGGGAAGAGAGCGGACATGCCTACGATTGCGATGGGGCAATCGGCGAGGCGTCGCGGAGTAGGGGTGTTGTCAGGCATCGGTGGGGTCATCCGGAAATTCCGGTTTCAGCACAAAAGCTGAGTGCGGCGAGCGGTGCCGGAAACGGGGCCAAAATGGGGGAGAGAATTCATCTTGAAATAATACCGAAATGCACATGAGGATTCAAGCTCTTTGTCCATAAATGCAGGGGGGTTGCAGGCGGACCTACTGCACTGGCGGGATTCTTGAATGTCGCCCCGCACAGCAGTTCTGGAACTCCTAATGCGAAAAATGCAAGTTTCCTCCCAAAAGACCGCCACGCCCGCCACGCCCAATGCCACAAAGTCGGCGGACTCCGAGCCGGACGTGGAGCAGGCCAAGCCCACAGCAGGAAATCCGTCCCCTGCCAAGGACGCGAAAACCTCTGTTAAACCCAAGCAAACCGAGCAGGAAATCTCGGAGTCGGTGCAGCGTGAGGGCAAGCGTATGGCGGAAATGTCGCCGCAGATTGGTAAGCAGAAGATGCCGCGTGACAGCAAAGCGAACAACATCCGCTCGCCACAATCGCATGGCGAGACAATGACCATCCGCCGCTCCTACGGCATGATCGTCTCCAGCTACGAAAACGTCGCACGCAAGCAATTGCTGGAGCCCGAGGCCGCAGAGCAGTTTGGCAACGCCGTTCACACCCGCATCCGTGAACTCACCAACGAAACCCGCAAGCAGATCGAGGGACTTCCGGAATACAAACGCCTCGATCTCGACAACATTAATGAATTGGGCGAGGAGCTTGCCGATTTCATACGCGATGAGGATGATCAACTCAAGGCGTTCGCCCTTCTCAAACAACCCCAGTTCGCCCGCCTGATGGAATCCACCGAGTCCGTCCACCGCTCTTTTGCCAAAATGATGGAGGATCAGGGCGAGGAGCATTTGCTCTTCGGGGCGATCGAGATGATCAGTCAACTCGGCGGACTCGTCGGCCTGCAAGAAGAAACCCAGCAGGTCGAGCAGCAAGGTAGCCGCATCAACATCAAAGCGTGAGGCTGGCTTCGTCCGCTCACAGCACCTTGGGTCGTTTCAGAGTTGCAGGAAACACTCCCCCCGGACCACTTCCGGAGAGCCTCAGCCTCAGAGTAAGGGGTCTTTGCCGATTGCTCAAGAGGATCCCGTCATGCTTGATTGGATTGACTTTCCGCCCACTGCCCGCCATCGTATTTGGAATAACCAAATCCGGGACAGAGTCGTCCCATTCACTGCACATTCAAGGAGCAATTCGATGAAGGAGATCAACATCGCCGGCCATTCGGAAATCATTATCGAGCGCACGGATTATCCGATAGAGCGCTGCAAGAGCATCCTCGACGAGGAAGTGACGGCGATTCTCGGTTACGGACCTCAAGGACGAGGACAGGGGCTGAACATGCGCGATCAGGGCTTCAAGGTGATCCTCGGAGTGCGCCGAGGACGCAGTTGGGACAAGGCGCTGGCCGACGGCTGGGTTGAGGGCGAAACGCTCTTTGAAACCGAGGAAGCCGCCACACGAGGAACGATTCTCCAATACCTGCTCTCGGATGCCGGACAGATCCAGATGTGGCCGATGGTGCAGTCCAAGCTCCAGCCCGGCAACGCACTCTACTTCTCGCACGGCTTCGGAATTATCTTCAAGGAGCACACGAGCATCGTACCCAAGAGCGACCTCGATGTCATCCTCGTCGCCCCCAAAGGCTCTGGACTGACGGTGCGCAACCACTTTCTCGCCGGACGCGGCATCAACGCCTCCTTCGCGATTCATCAGGACGCGACCGGCAAGGCCCGTGACCGAGCGATTGCCACCGCCTTCGCGATTGGCTCCGGACACCTCTTTGAGACGAGCTTTCAGAAGGAGGTGTACAGCGACCTCACGGGCGAGCGCTGTGTGCTGATGGGCATGCTCCAAGGCGCGTTCCTCGCTCAGTACGAAGTGTTGCGCGAGCAGGGGCATTCCCCCTCCGAGGCGTACAACGAGACCATCGAGGAAGCGTTGGAAAGCCTTTACCCACTGGTTTCGCAGAAAGGCATGGACTGGATGTACGCAAACTGCTCGACCACTGCACAGCGTGGTGCGCTCGACTGGGCTCCCAAGTTCCACAAAGCGCTCAAGCCCGTGATTCAGGAATGTTATGACAGCGTCAAGGCCGGGACTGAGGCACAGATCGCCATTGAGTCCAATTCCCGCGACGACTACCGCCAGCAGTTGGAAAAGGAACTCGCAGTGATCGACGGGCAGGAAATGTGGGAAGCCGGCAAACAGTTGCGTCCGCTACGCCCGGAGAATGCTCAGATCTGAAGGCAAACATGACGGCGCAGACTCTGCTCGGCGAGGGGGATTTCTTCGCCGTCGCACCCTACCACAAGTCGCTCCACGACCTTGAGGCGGAGGCGGTGGCCTTCATCGGTTCCCTCCGCCAGCACTACAATCCCAACATGCTGCTGCTGCTCACCCGTCCGCTGGAGCCGCAGGGCACGGCTTTTGAGTTCCGCAGCGAGGATGTGATTTACGCCGAGGAGCAACCCAGCCTCACCGGACCCAATGGCGTGACCGTCGAGCGCGTCCGGCTTTGGGTGCGCAAGCACAGTCCGGCGATGCGCATGGAACCCTTCCGCGTCGGACGCGACGTGCTTCCGGACGAGGACGCATGAAACTCTGGCTGCTAAAATCGGAACCTAACGATTTTTCCCTCGAAGACCTCAAGAACTCGCCGGAACAGACCGAGTGCTGGGATGGAGTGCGCAACTATCAGGCCCGCAACCTGATGCGCGACGAGATGAAGTTGGGAGACCGCGCCCTTTTCTACCACAGCAACATCAACCCCTCTGTCGTTGGCACCGTCACGGTTGTGCGCGAATCCTACCCCGATCACACCAGTTGGGACGCGGGCGGCAACCACTTCGATCCCAAAAGCACTCCAGAAAACCCGCGCTGGTTTATGGTGGATGTGAAGTTCGAATCCGAGTTTCCCCGCCCAATCCCCCTTGCTGAACTCCGCACCCTTCCCGGACTGGAAGACATGCTGCTCCTGCGCAAAGGCCAGCGGCTCTCCGTCCAGCCTGTTACACCGCAGGAATTCCAAACCATCCTCGATCATGCCGCCCAGGGTTGATTGAACCGTTCGGTCGTTCCCGCGCAAAAATTTCTCGGCGTTCACAGGCACAAGTCCCACTATCCAGAACCGATTGGATTCCGGGAAAAACCTGCGACTGACCCGCCGGAACGGTTCCGTTCAGGAGCCGTGTTTTTCTGAAAATCATAAGGAGGCAGGAACGCCGCCGCACACGCGGTGCGGCAACGTCGTTCAGGCAGAGCTCAAATCACTCACCGGAGTCCGGTGATCTAATCTCCAGAAACCGCTTTGGGCAGGTTTCTTTGCAGTTGACTAGTTTGCTCGTCATAGGTGGTATTCTCAGCCTTGATCTGCCAGAGTTGCCAGCCGATCCAAACCACCACCGAAACGATGGTCAGGGTGACTTCCGTGCCGACAAATGGATACATGGCATCCATCTTGGCGACAGCCTCTGCGCTCCAACTTTCGAGTCCAGTACTCATAACATTCTCCATTTAAGTGAGTGAGAGGAATTAGCGGTTTGCTTCAATCAATTCCGCATTGATGATCTCTTGACGCTCAACTACAAGACCTTGCTCCTCGACATAATCCAGACCCGCCAGTTCAACCTCTCGGGGAATCCGGAGTACGCCCATGGCCTTCAGAATGCCAGCGACAATGTAGGTTGGGATGAAGCCCAGCACGACAAACATGATGATTGCGCCAATGATTTGTCCGACCGGATTGATCGTCACCGAACCATCCGCAAGTGCGGGATAGCCCCAAAGCATGAAGCCGCAGATGATCACTCCAAAGGAGCCAGCATAGCCGTGAACGGCCACGGCCCCAACCGCATCGTCAATCTTGAACTTGCGCTCAACCCAGTAATGGAGTTTGTACATGACCACAACCCCTGCAATTGCGATCAGGAAGGCTTGCAACGGATGGTAGAGATCATTTCCAGCGGAAGCCGCGATGATGCCGCCTAGTCCTCCGGAGAAGGTCCAGTAGGCATCACCTTTGGACATCGTGTACCCGGCCATCAATCCACCCGCAAGCGACAGCAGGAAGTTGAAGGTGATGGTACTCAGGGTAGTTGGTGTGCCGTAAATCGTGATCGCCGTGAAGACCGTTCCATCTCCTGTGAAATCAAAAATCGGTGTGTTACAGGCTGCGTAGAATCCCCAGAATCCAGTATAAATGATAAACAGCCCAATGACTGCGAACCAAGGATTGTGCGGGTTGAGGTTGCGTGGTGTGCCGTCCGGAGCGAACTTGCCGATACGAGGTCCAAGATGGATCAGGATTCCGAGCGCCGCACCACCGCAGATGCCGTGGATCACTCCAGAGGCATAGGCATCGTGATACCCGAGCATTGTCACCATCCAGCCAGCGGCATGCCAGCCCCAAGCGGCATCAATCACCCAGGTGACTGAACCGACGAGAACCGCCAGAATCAGGAAGGCTCCCGTGCGGATGCGCTCAATCACAGCACCCGAAACAATGGAGGCCGCGGTCCAGGAGAAGAGCAGGAAGGCAGCCCAGAACACCCCCGTGATGTGATCCTGGAAGTTTGAACCCATGGTCACATCCCACGGCAGGGCACCAGTGCCTCCAACGATGTCACCAAACGGCCATTTAGGGAGCGCGAAATAAATCCAGAACCCGAATAAGAAGAACGTGATCGTCACCACTGGGATCAGCATCGCGTTTTTCATCAAGGTGTGCATCTTGTTTTTTCCCCGGGACACACTGACTTCGTACAAGCAGAAGCCGACGTGGATCAGGAACATGAGGGGCACCGTGATCCAAAAATAGAACTCGGTGAAGACGGTAACCAGAGCATCAAGTTGATTGCCCATAGCTCTCTCCTTTCTGTGTTGGTTGAAAAACTGGCAAGGGGCAACGTCCGGACCTCCTTCAGGAGACCGGAAGCGCGAAATCGTCTAAGCCCCTGTTCGGCCTTCCTCTCCTCCATTGAAGGTGTGAACAGATTGCTTGGAATGAGAATACGGTTCGATCTGAACTCAGAAATGGGTACGGACTTGTTGCCCCCTGTCAGCGAAGTTGACCCAATGCCTTGCAGAACGCATGGCAAAATAGTAGTACGCTGAATGCCCCCAAGGGTCAAGTGAAAAATTTGAAAGACCCTATTTCGGCAGGATTTGGACTTTGGTGCTCATTTGTGTTGGAATGGTTTCGTCCATTTTTCCCGACGCAACCAAACGGAGATGTCGTGCAGTGGTTCCAAAACCCCCAAGCAAATTCAACCTACAGGACCGCACACCGCGCTGTTCTCAACGAACAGGAGGCGCAGGCCGCTTTTCAGGAAATCTCATCTTGGCCGGGTTACGCGCAAACCCCGCTGCTGAACCTCCCCGGACTTGCGGCCAAGGTGGGCGTGGCCTCGGTGCAATACAAGGATGAGGGCGGACGCTTCAGATTGGGTAGTTTCAAGGCGCTGGGCGGTGCGTATGCGGTCTATCAGCACTTGGCGCAGAAAATCGCACAACACGCCGGAGCCGCCGAAATCACTTCAGCGGAGCTTGCTTCCGGGAAGTGGCGTGACCTTACCAAAGACTGGGCGGTGTGCTGCGCGACCGACGGCAACCACGGCCGTTCCGTGGCGTGGGGGGCGCAAATGTTCGGCTGCCGTTGCGTGATCTACTTGCACGAAAACGTCAGCCCCGGACGCGAAGCCGCGATCGCCCACTACGGAGCCGAAACCCACCGGATGTCCGGAAACTACGACGACAGCGTTCGGCAAGCCGCCGAGAACGCAGAGCAAAATGGTTGGACTGTGATCTCCGACACCTCCTATGAAGGCTACACCGACATCCCCCGCGACGTGATGCACGGTTACACGGTGATGGTCGAAGAAAGTGTGCGGCAGTTGGACGGCACTCTACCCACGCACATTCTCGTGCAGGGCGGAGTGGGCGGGGTGGCCGCAGCAGTGTTTGCGCGCTTCTGGTGGGAATTTGGCGGGCAGCGTCCCAACTTCGTGATCGTCGAACCCGAACAGGCGGCCTGTCTTTACGAAAGTGCCCGTGCTGGAAAATGGGTGCAACTCACCGGCAACCTTGACACCGTGATGGCCGGACTCTCTTGCGGGGAACCTTCGTTGCTCGCTTGGGAAATCCTCAAGGATTGCGTGGATGGTTTTCTCACGCTTCCGGACTCTGCCGCTCTCGACGCCATGCGGGTGCTGGCCGCTGGCGTGAACGGCGATGTTCCGGTGGTTGCGGGAGAGTCTGCAGTTCCGGGCGTGTCTGCACTGTTGGAAATGGCGGCTCATCCGGATTGTGCCCCAGCATTAGGATTGAACGCAGATTCCCGGATTCTCGTCTTCGGCACCGAAGGTGACAGCGATCCGGAGCTTTACCGTGAAATCGTTGGACGCACTGCCGATGAGGTGCGACAGGTGTCGCTTAGGCGATTTGAATCCGCGGAGAGTTGGAGTGAGTGAAGTTGTGCTTTACATCGCAGCTAGTTTGGACGGGTTCATCGCCGATGATGACGGCGGGGTGGACTGGCTGGCAGAGGATCGTTTCAAGGACGGGGTGGCTCCGGATGAAGACTACGGCTATGCGGAATTTTACGATGGCGTGGAGTTGGTGATCATGGGCCGCAAGACCTATGATCAGATTCTCGGATTTGGCGAGTGGCCGTACTCCGGAAAGCACAATGCCGTGTTCACACAGCACCCACCACAGGAGAATCCTCATGGAGTTGAGTTTGTTTCTGGGAATGTCCGGACACACGTTGAACGCTGGAAACGCGATCACTCCGGAAAGCTCTGGTTGATAGGCGGTGGCGAACTAAACTCCGCGTTTCGCCGAGAGCAACTGGTTGACCGGACCATTCTGACATGGATTCCAGTTTACCTCGGCTCCGGACGACGATTGTTTTCGGAACCACTGTCGGTGGAACCACAAACCCTGATCCGTCAGCAAATTTGGTCGAACGGCTTTGTCCAAGTTGAATACGAAAGAATCCAGATCTGACTTCTGCTGGAAAATTCATTGACCCGCATCAAAATGTATTTACAATCTGATGGAGTATGAGTGGGATGAAGTCAAACACGAAAGCAATCTGCTCAAGCACGGGTTGGATTTTTCGGATGCAGACTTGGTTTTGAACATCCGGACAAGCTTACGGTTGAGAGTCCGACTGCGCAGGAAATGTGCTGGAAGGATGTTGCTCCGGTCGAAAGCGTCATGGTTACCTTAACGTTGATCTACACCTACCGACAGCAACGGGTTCGTGTGATCTCGTTGCGCAAAGCGAGCCAACGGGAAAGGAAAATGTACGATGAGTGGATTCATACGCCATAATAGCGAAGCACTGAAAACCCTGCGTCAACGTGGGGAAAGCCAAACGGACTGGGAGTGGATTCGGCAACAGGAGCAAGCCGGAGCAGAACCGGACATGTCCGATCCGGATGATGCTGAGGTCACGGAGGCTGAATTCCGGGAGGTGCTGCATAAGCGGCAACGCGGTCTCCAGAAATCCCCGGCCAAGGTACCCACCAACATCCGGCTTTCCCCGGAAGTGGTGCAGTTTTTCAAGGCAGACGGTTGCGGCTGGCAAACCCGCCTTAACCGTGTGCTTGAGGAATATGTTGGCCAACACTCCTGATGGATATTGGCCGAACGATTTTGTTCAGGTTGAATACGAAAGAATGACATTGAGTACCACTACCTTTCCGTTCACTGCCATCATCGGGATGGACTTGGCGAAGCACTCGTTGTTGTACCATGCGATTGACCCCAAGTTGGGCGGAGTGGTGCTGATGGGGCATCGCGGCTGCGCGAAGAGTACGCTGGTGCGGGCGTTTCAGGAAATCCTGCCTGCCGAGGGTTCCGGGACCGCTCCGTTCGTCGAGGTGCCGCTGGGAGCATCGGAGGATCGACTGCTCGGTGCGGTCGATGCCACGCAACTCGTGGAGCAGGGAAACTGGCGGGAGCAGCCCGGACTTTTGGAGCAGGCGCATCGCGGCACACTCTACATTGACGAGGTGAACCTGCTCCCGGATCATTTGGTTGATCTGACGCTCGATGCCGCCGCGAGTGGGCAGTATCGACTGGAGCGCGACGGGCTTTCGCGGCAGGTGGACGCCCGCTTCATTCTGGTGGGCACCATGAATCCGGAGGAAGGCGATTTGCGCCCGCAGCTTTTGGATCGTTTCACGCACGGAGTCCTCATCCGGGACGACTACACACCGGAAGAACGCCGCGAAATTGTGCGGGCGAGGATGGCCTTTGAAGACGATCCGGAGGGGTTCCGGGCAGAACACGCGACTTCGCTGGAAAAACTTCAGCAAAAACTACGGACCGCGCGGGAACGGTTGCGGGCCATTCGGATTTCAGAAGAAGTACGCACCGCCGTTGCCGAACAAGCCGCTGCGTTGCAAATGGAGGGCGTTCGTGCTGAACTCGGTGTGCTGCGCACCGCCCGCTGCGCCGCCGCATGGCGGGGTGATGAGGCGATCAACGAGAATGATCTCGCGGAGGGCTGGACCCTCTGTCTTGCGCACCGGCAAGTTTCCAAGCCCCAGACGCCACCACCACCGACACCTCCTTCCACTCAGCCTCCGCAATCCGAGACCTCCTCCCGTGCTCATTCGGCCCATTCCCCCCTGATGACCGCGCCCACCCCTCAGCACGCCCGGCGGGATGCCATTCAACTTGAACCAGTGGCTCCGTCGGCGATGAACCCGTTGCAGGAATGGTGGAACCGTCCGGTTTCTGCACCCAAGCGTCCGCTTCCCGTGACCGGAGCGAGTCGGATGGTGGCGCGTCCGGAAGCAGGAAGTCGCGTGGATTGGTGCGCAACTGTCCGGGAATCGCTCAAGCGAGGATGGCAGGTTGGCGAGCAACTGAGTCTGCGCTCCCGCAAGCCGCAACGGCAACCGTTGGTTTGGCTCTTCGTGGATGCCAGCCGCTCGACAGGGGCTTTGAAATTTCTGGGTGCGGCACGGGAAGCCATCCGGAACTTGGGACTTCGGCAGGCGGCACGGCGCTTCCAAATCCTGCTGCTCCAGCACGACGAACTGGAGTGGCGTGTCAAGCGTGGCACGGCACAGGCGGCAGATCGGTTTTTGGCAAACCTCACTGAAGCGTCCGGAAAAAGCCTGTTGCACCACGCCCTCTGGAAACTCACGCAAGCCGTGCAGAAAGCCGGAGTCCTGTCCGGAGACCGTGTGTTGCTGTGCAGTGACGGCTTGTTCACGCCTGCATCCGGAGCCTCGCTTCCAAAGGAAAAGCTGCGTTTTCGCCGACAGCTTCAACGGCTCACCCAGCGGATTCCCGGCGTGGCGTGGCTGCACCCCACCCCCAAGCACGGGATGCAGCGCTGGATTCCAGAACTGGCTTCAGGGACGCCGGTGCAGTTGATTCACCAATGATTGCAAAAGGGATCATCATCGCAGGAACGCAGAGCAGCAGCGGCAAGACGGCGGTGGTGGCGCTGCTGCTGGCGGCGTTTCGGCAGCACGGGATTCCGGTGCAGCCGTTCAAGGTCGGGCCGGATTTCATTGATCCGGGCTATCATCAGATTTATGCGGGCACGACTTCGGTGAACTTGGACGCCTGGATCATGGGGGAAGTCGAAGTGCGCAACGCCGCCGAGCGGTTCACCCGGAATGCGGTCGGTGTGGTCGAGGGCGTGATGGGGCTGTTCGACGGGGCGAATCCGGACAACGACGAAGGCAGCACCATTGAGATCGCCCGCTGGCTCGGCTGGCCGTTGGTGGTGGTGGTGCCTTGTGCCCACGCGGGACGCTCGCTTGTGGCAAGTATCCGGGGCTTCCTGCACGAGGCGGGGCCGGGGCGCTGTTTAGGGGTGATCCTCAACCAAGCCAGCAGCGAGGGTCATGCAACGTACCTCCGAAAGGCGTGTGCCAGCCTCGAAGTGCCGCTGCTGGGGATCGTGCCCAAACTCCCGGAACTCGACTGGCCGGAACGCCACCTCGGTTTACAAGCCAGCACAGAACGCGAGCTTCCGGAACCGGAGGTGCTGGCGGAACTGGCCGGGCGGCATTTGGAAGTCGAGCCGATTCTGGAGGCGGTGAACCCGCCTGCTGAGAAGCGCCAACCCCTTGCTGAAGTCCGACAACCGGAAGGCGTCCGGAAGCGTATCGGCGTGGCGCAGGACGCGGCGTTTCATTTTTACTACCGAGCCAACCTCGAATGGCTGCGGGAGCAGGGCGCGGAGGTGGTGCCGTTTTCTCCACTGAACGATTCGGCGTTGCCCGAAAAACTCGACGGCCTTGTGCTGGGCGGCGGATTCCCGGAGGTGTTCGCCGAGCAGGTTTCTGCAAATGGTGCACTGCTCAAATCCTTGCACAAGGTGGTTGCCTCCGGAATGCCTTGCTATGCGGAGTGCGGCGGCTTGATGCTGCTGGCAGAAAGCTTGGAGACAAAGGAGGGGTGCCGCTTTCCAATGGCAGGCGTGGTCCCCGGAACCGTGCGCATGACGGATCGGCTTCAAAATTTCGGCTACTGTCGCGGGCTGGCCGAGGGAACTCCGGAAGCACGAGGTCACGAGTTTCATCACTCGGAGTGGGTGGAGGAACCGGAATTGGCGAATCTCTGGACCGTCACGCGCCACTCCACCGGAGCTTCGCGCCGTGAGGGGTTTGGCACGGAAACGCTGCACGCCTCCTACGTTCACCTGCATTTTCCACAAGCCGCTCCGCTCGTCCGGAGGGTGTTGCGGCTCTGAGTTGCGTTTTTTGCAAGTAGCCTTGCAAAGCGACTTGCTTTTGTCGCAGAAAAGCTTAGCTTTAAGAGAACATTTTACACGAGGCAGTTCCCGGTCTTTTGCAGACTGCGGGGAACGTTGCGGAGACGCAGCGCGGTCTGGAAACTCAATTTAGGAAATACCCATGTCCACTCAGGCACTTGATCGATCCCAAGGGTTTGCTGGCGTTACCACCCGCACGGTTGCGGCCTTGCTGATGGCTGTCGCCGGAGTCGTGCTGCTTTACGCCGTCGGCTTTGCGGCTGGCTCTGGAGATGTGCTGCACAACGCCGCGCATGACACTCGGCACGCGGCGGTCTTTCCCTGCCACTGATTCTTTTTGAAAGGAGCAGGCGATGATTTCACGAGCTTTGTTGTCAGTGATTTTCGCCGGAGTAATTGGCGGGGTGCTAGTGACCGGAGCGCAGCAGTTACGGGTGGCGCCACTGATTCTGCACGCGGAAACCTTTGAAGGCGAAGTGGTCGAGCATACGCACTCGGAATCCACACCCGTCGGGCATGCGCACGAAGAAGAAGGCTGGGTGCCTGCGGACGGCTTGGAGCGCACGCTCTACACGGGCATGTCGAACATCGTCACCGGAGTTGCGTTCGCACTGCTGCTGGTGTCGGTTTATCTGTTGCGCGGCAAGCCGGTGGACTTCAACACGGGGTTGCTTTGGGGAGTAGCGGGGTTTGTCGTGTTCGCAGGTGCACCCGCGTTGGGACTGCCCCCGGAGCTTCCGGGGATGACGGCGGCGGCGTTGGAAGCTCGGCAGGCGTGGTGGATCGGCACCGTGATCGCCACGGCGCTTGGGATTGGCCTCTTCGTGGAAACGAAAACACTGCTGCCCCGACTGCTCGGAGTGGTGGCGATTGTCCTGCCCCATATCATCGGTGCGCCGCACCCGCATGTGCTGGAGAGCAACATCTCGGCAGAGTTGTCTGCGCAGTTTGCGGTGGCCTCGCTGTACACCTCCGCCTTCTTCTGGATGGTGCTGGGTGCGGCCTCCGGGTACTTTTTCCAAAAACTGGTGTCTGCGGATTCTCAACTGAAAGCCGCCCCCGCCTAATCCCTTTGCTATGATCCGCACCGACTTCGTTGACGCCGTTGGCAATACGCCTCTGATCAAGCTCCGTAAAGCCTCCGAACGCACGGGCTGTACGATCTTGGGCAAAGCGGAGTTCATGAATCCGGGCGGGTCCGTGAAGGATCGTGCCGCGAAGGCGATTGTACTGGATGCA
>LWDU01032108.1_pt1 | contig 31281 bp, 19 predicted proteins | sample 727161 | NCBI WGS metagenome assembly LWDU01 (sample SAMN04566230, study PRJNA314399) | hydrothermal vent metagenome | isolation source: deep sea hydrothermal plume seawater | place: Mexico: Gulf of California, Guaymas Basin | collected 2004-07-11
GTTATCTCCGCCAGTGTTATTTCCAAGGTCATTTCCTAATACACATTCATAGACATCTCTAGTGGAATCATATGAGTTAGAGTTACCACGTGTCCAGAATGTAATCTCTTCACGGAAAGTTCTCAATTCAACGGAGTTTGTATTAGGCCAGAACTTCTGACAGTACTCGAGTTTGCGGTCACCGTAACCATCAGACCCCCACTGTGAGTGGGTTCCGCCACCAGAGACACCATCAGGGTCGGTCATCCAGGTACCATTTTCATTGTGCTGGTTAACCTTTCCATACCACAATGAAATTCTTGGAGTAGTATCATTTGTGGTATCATTCATTGGCTGAACAATAAGGATTCCAGACTGTTGTACTTGGTCACCATTTGTTGATTCAGCATCCATTTCCCAACTTACTAGAAGTGTATTTGCCAGAGCCCCAGTTGCATATCACTTTGAAAACAGTTAATTCAATAGTTCCAGAATTTAGATTTGCTACACAGTCAATGTCCATTGTATATGTTTCAGGAGCAACAATAATCCTAGTTAGTTGGCCGTAACTTCTTTGGCCGAAGTCTTCTATGTCTTGTTCATCATAAATGTCGCCTTGACTATCGGTGAGGGTGAGGTCACAGACATTTTCAATCCCCGCCATGTAAGTTGGGCTTGCTGAAGCAAATGCGGTCATTGGTACAAGTAAAAACATCAATGTAATTATGATAGTTTTTGTTAATTTCGTGTTTAGGTTTGCAAGTGTTTGCATGTTTATTTATGTGTCACTTGATGTATATTAACACTAACAGGGGGTCCGCAGGGATATCCCATATAATGCAAAAAATATGTCTTTCAACTGCTCCGAAAAACAATACCAATTATGCACTAATGGTGATTTTGGAATTTCCGTTCGAAGTATCTTCACTCAAATCGATGGAAGCCAGTATTACCTGCTCCCGCTTCCTTTCTTTGCTTGGTAAGTTTAAGCGCTTCTCCCAATTTATCAGGTGAAACTCTTGCTCCTTGTATATGCTGACCTCCGACTCCGGTCATTATTGCCATGACTTTGATGGTGTCACCAAACCCTGGGTCTTGCCTTGCACCCCAAATCACATGGGCGTCCTCGCTCACCTTTGAAGTCATTAAATCAACAACTTGGCTTGCTGCTTCAAGAGTCATGTATGGTCCACCAGTAACGTGAATCAATACCCCTGTTGAACCCGAAATATCTATGTCTAATAATGGGTGATTCAGCGCCTCATGAACTACTTCTTCTGCCCCTCTATCAGATTCTCCATAAAGCATCATTGTGACTCCACCGTTCTTCATGATGGTTCTAATATCGGCAAAATCCAAATTGATAAGACTTGGTAGTGTAATGGTTTCAACAATTCCTTTAACGATTTCAGCAACTAATTGATCCATAATTGAAAATGCTTCGTCTAAAGGCAGATTTGGCACATAATGTAGAAGTCGATTGTTGTCCAAAACTAATACTGCATCTGCAACTTGCCTCAGTTTTTCTAAACCTTCAAGGGCGCGTTGCATCCGTTGCCGGCGCTCAACATGGAAGGGAGTAGTAACAATTCCAACTACAAGTGCGCCGGCGGCTTTTGCCTCCTCTGCTACAATAGGCGCAATTCCAGTCCCTGAACCTCCGCCAAGTCCACTTGCAATGAATACCAAATCAGCACTATTGACAATCCGTCGAATCATTTCGCGACCGGCCTCCGCACAGCGGCGGCCAGTTGAAGGATCTCCTCCAGCACCAAGGCCTCGGGTGATGTGCTTACCAACCAGCAATTTTTGTAGCGCCCTCGTGTGGTCTAAGTGTTGTTTGTCTGTGTTAATAGCAACAGTAACAGCACCTTCAACTCCTAAATGAGTAATACGATTAAGTGTGTTATTTCCCGAACCTCCACAACCGACAATGAGGATTCTAGGGTCGGGTACGCCGAAGCCGTCTAACTCTTCATCTAATAGAGCAGTGCCGCCTTTAGATGCTTCAACATCCTTGCGTAATTCGTTGACTAAATCTTCGTATTGATTACCATGCAAACTCGACATTCCGGCGTCACCGGTATCTGCTCCGCTATTGCTTGTGGGTCCCATCCCTGTTTGCCTCCGAAGTCAATATGCCTTTTCCACTCCGTATTAAGCGTGACCCATACGAGGTGGCTCTCATTGCTATTTGTTGACCCTCAAAACCGCGCCGAACCTTCAAAAAAACTGATGAATTAGTTGTCATGATACTCCCTTTCTACTGGTAAATCTCTCCGTCCTACTTTCAACTTTCCCTTTACCGATGGAAGGTTCAGTGTAATTAGTCGTTCTCGCAGGTTATCTCTATGAGATAAGTCTGCAGATGCGGTGAATACAAGATGCAAAATTTTGGAAAAAAGAGATAGTTGAGGCGAGAAAATTCTTGCAATTCAATGAGTGAGGGTTAAATGCGCGAGGCGTTTCGGCCGGTTTACCTCGCTTAACTCAGTTGGTAGAGTGCCTGACTGTAGTCAGTAATAAGACCCGTCTGTTAAAGGCAGATATCAGGACGTCCCCAGTTCAAGTCTGGGAGCGGGGACTCATTTTGATATGTATTGATTCTATTTGATTTTTGATGTTCTCGTCCCCTTTGCTTCTGTTGAACTGAAAACTTCCTTCGCTTCACTCAGTCCAGTTTTCAGTCACTTCAGGATACTTTGTATCCTTCGTGCCTTTAACAAGAAACGCTTCAATATGGTCTTGCTTCAAGGTCAAGTCTGGGAGCGGGGACCAAAGTTATCATCGATTGTGCGTTAGAGGATTGCCTCTATGCACACTATTCTTGTGGCGGCAATACGGCTTCACTAAACCCATCTTTCAACTCTTGAATCAGCTCAGAAACATGAACCAATTTTTCACTTCTCCACGCGTTAGAACCGGCAAAGGCAAAGCCCTTATCCAGATTACCCCTTTGAGCACTTAGTAGTGCAAGAGCAATACAGTAGGGTGTAGTCTCCCATTCACAAGTTCGCAAACATTTCCATGCACAACTTTTTGGGGTTTTGAGCCCATTCTTTACATCGTCTAGATATTCGTTGCTAATTGCTCGCCCAGGTAGTCCAACGGGGCTTTTTATTACTACAACATCTTCCTTTTTGGCATTGAGGTGCGCTTGTTTAAATTCAATCGAAGCATCGCATTCGTGGGTTGCTACAAAGCGCGTCCCCATCTGCACGCCTCTTGCCCCAAGGGCGAGATATCTTGCGATATCTGCACCAGTGTAAACTCCACCGGCAGCAATAACTGGTATTCGCTGATTATATTGCCGCTCGTAATTTGCAATTATTTTTACAACTTCAGGAATTATTGATTCCAATCTAACATTAGGATCGGCTGCATCTTCGCGGGTGAACCCAATGTGCCCTCCGGCCATGGGTCCCTCAACAACTACTGCATCTGGGACAAAGTTGTAACGCTCATTCCAAAATTTGAACATGACTTCAACAGATTTGGCTGAAGAAACGATGACAATAATTTTAGTTTTTGAAGTACGGATACGTTCCATATCAACTGTGGGAGGGGCCATCAAGAATTTTCCTGCGCCGAGCAAAATCACATCAGCACCAGCATCAAGTGAGGCATTAATCAAAGAATCATAATCGGTTAGAGCCATCAAGATGTTGGTGCCAATTAACCCATCAGTCATGGTTCGTGCTTTGGCGATTTCTGCTTTGAGAGCGATTGCATTTGCATCGGCATATTCTTCTCCCATTCGGGGGTAAAGCAAACCAATTCCAGCAGTTCCGATGATCCCGAGACCACCTTCATTGGCAACAGCAGAGGACAATCCGGCTAGGGAAACACCCACGCTCATTCCGCCTTGAAAAAGAGGCAAAGGTACTTCCAAATCTCCAATAAAGAGAGGTGGTAAGTCCATTCTTAGATCATGCAGATTTATGGAATTTACATTAGCGGTTACGGTCACCTAAGTCCCCCACAATCACTCCTGTCGGCGCTTGGCTATTGTATGTATGCCTGTTGCGGATACTAAGGGGTGGAAAAAGCACTTGGTGGAAAAAAATACACCAAGAGCACGGCATCCGGGAACTATGCACTTAGCATGGATAGTAATGCAAACTGCAAAGATAGTGCTAAAGCGCATATTTACAACATCACCAATAATTATTCAGTTTTTCTTCTTCAGTCCATACCTCAAAAGTTATTGGAGAGAAGGTCCCCCACGAGTTATATGTCGCGTAAAAACATATGTCCTATATTGCTGGCGCTGTTAATGGTACTGAGCGGTTGTATTAATGGTGGCACAATTGACCCGGGCGACAATAATCCAATTGACAATGAAACAGATACTAACAATTCCACTACTGGTGGCGAAGGTGATGATCCAGCAAATAACACGGGTATTGATAACAATACTCAGCCGGGAAATAACGGCACAGATAATTCAACAGACTCCACTGGAGCTCTCGGTTCTGCCTACTTAATCATTCATTTTGAGCCGGCAACAGATACACAAATAGATGATAATTGGACTGACCTTGAGATTTTTATTGCCGCAGCCGATGCAGGCAATCATAAAATCACTCTCGCATTTGCTCATCATTGGGCGAGTAATATTTTGGCTAATGCTTCTCGTTTAACTCAAGTAAGAAGTTGGCAGGCTAACGGTCATGAATTGGCTCTTCATCATCATTCGCGAGACCATCCTACCGAATGGGATGGATATTCAAATACCCCTCCTCCTCAACAAAACCCAAATAGCCCATATTTGGGAAATATGACTGATTTGATGGCATTAATGAATCAATTACCCGCGAGCGGCAACATAGTTACGTCTGCAAGTGATGGGCGTGAAACTGATTGGCATCAGAGTTTGTTGTACAGCGCAGAATCGGGAGTCAAAACTATTGCAGATTTAGTCAGCCAGCCAGTAATCAATACTTATGCAGGGAGTGAAGTAACTACTGTGACCAAAGCTGGGTACAAAGTCCATTTTACTTCATATGAAGCACAAATGACCACTGATTTCATAGACTCAAAGTTGAATTTAACCACATCTGAAGACATTGTCGGATTTGTAATTCAAAACGAAACCTTCAGTGATTACCTTGCTGAACTTCAAGACCTGTTTGATACACTTGAGAGGCGGGCAATACCAATGCGCTCTTTGGGAGATATTTTAGCCAATTATGAGGTGGAAACCAATGGTACAAATGATAGTGGAATAGATACACCTGTGCTTTACCTTTCCTTTACCATACACGTAGAGGGCTGGTCAGATGAAGTTACTAATGAGGTAATGTTTGACCGACATAGTATGGTAATTCAGAATGCTTCAAATCTCTTTGCTTCTTATGGCGCTTATCTCAACATTGAGGTGCGGCCAGATGAGTTTATTGCCGCAGCAAATGCATGGAATTCTTCAATTCTTGCAGATTTAGAAGCAAGTGGGCATACGATTGGAATCCATGCAGATATTGGAAATTCACCTGGAACTACCTTGTCATCAATGACTAATGTTCTTACAAATATGAAGATTTTAGGCGAAGCCCAAGGAGTCACCATTCGCGGTGTTTCGGGAATCTGTTCAAGCTTAGATTGGATTCAAGCAGCATATGATGCTGGGTATGAATACGTCACAGGTATTGTCGAATATTGTATGATGTCAATGACTAATGAAACAATTTCAGAAGGGTATGAAGATGCATTGAATTGCACCTCTCCGAGTGCTTGTCATGATGTGGCTTTTTTTGCAGCACCTGATAAATCAATGCACCCATATCGGCCAAATAATGGCTCTGATTGGGGGACGATAAATCACTCAAGTGATTATCCAGTGTTGATAATGGGCGGTGTTCAGCAGCACAGTTTCCATTGTCTTTCAACTCATCCAATTAGTGGTGCATGTGAATACAACAATGGAACCATTACCGCCTATATCGCGGGAGTGGAATTGGCTTTAGAAAACTTGGATGCAGACTATCTTAACTCCATGAATACGGTTTGGAGTATGGGTTCAGATATTCCGGCTGAACTTCAGCATGGGTTGTTCACCGCGTTGCAGCCTTACATTGATTCAGGGCAAGTGGAACTTGCATCGGTTGGCGATGTCTATGATATGTATATTCAGTGGGCTGCAGACAATAATTAAAGTGTCTAATGAGGGGTCTATCAAGGCTATCTATTCGAGAGATGTGAAATAAAAGTTGAGAATAATTACTCGCTGCGCTGAATTCTCTGCCTGAGGCACTCAACCAACATTACCGCCATCGGTGCCTGCAAATTATAGCACGGGTAAAAACCAGCCATCGGAATAATAACAATCTCATCGCACAAATCTAACACCTCTTGGGAGATCCCAACTCCCTCGGCTCCGACTATCAACAATGGCGCCCCTCCTTCATCACTAAGGTCAATATCCCACGGCTCAACATTGCCGCAATCTTCCACTGCAATCACTCGACGGCCGGCTGACTTCGCCGCCGCCACAGCATCAAGACTCGCCTCCCAAAATACTGGCATTACTCTGTCAGAGCGCATTGAAGCCCGCACTGCGGTCTTGCGCCCATCCGAATTAAGGGGAGTATCAACCACCACTGCAGTAGCACCCGAAACTTCTGAAGTACGAATAGTATAACCAATATTTAGGGCATAAGAGACCCCTGAAAGTAAGACAATCGGGCCTGGTCTTCCCATCACTTCGGCCAAATCTCCTCCGAGTTCACGCCCCACCAAAGCCAAGCATGACGGCACACCCTGCCTCGCCATTCTTCGCATGTGGCTCGCATTTACCCACTTTACTTCAACTCCGCAACCTTCTGCAAGTTGAGCAATTGCTTCCGTTTCTTCGGCTGGGCCATCCTGCAATAAGAAAACCAGATTTACCTTTTCCGTGGTTAGGGATGCGGTAACTTCCTCTAAGCCGCATCTTTGCATGGTGCGGCCAGCAGGCCGCGGCTTATGACTTCTATTTGACCAAGAAGCACAACTTGCCCTAATTCTCACTCAACTCTAATTTCGCTCGGATTCCATTATATTACTGTGGTTGACATTTTCCCAGCCGGACTCGCTCACTCTCAATCTCGCCTCGGCAAAAAGTAACTTGGATAATAGATGATATCACTCGTCCACAAAAGGTTTTGTCACTCGGTCAATTTGATTTGTGGCATGACCGAGCGGTTTTGCATTTTTTTACTTCTTGCACTGAAATTGAAGGTTATGTAAATACCCTAAAATCTGCCCTCCGCGGAGGCGGTCATGCGATAATCAAAATCTTCCCAAATGAAGGCGCTGCCAAATGTTCGGGCCTCCCTTTGCAACGCTACGATGAAAAATGATGCAAGCATTACTCGGGGAGCAGTTCCAACTGCTAAAATGTATAAAACACACTCACGTAATGCCATCTGGTGACAAACGCCCATATGTTTCTTGCATCTTCAAACGTCAGTAAACCTCAAGAAAACCTCCCTCTCCCACCTACTCACCCTCCTGTGTTTTTACAGGTAATTAGGCCCCTATCTCCTCATTTGTCGTTTGGAAAACCGCGCGGCAAGGTTATGAAGGGATGGTCGGTCGGCGGGATGCTCAAAGAGCAGGTGATAGCATGTCCAAAGGTCTTTATCAACACGTTCGTGAAACTTGGAAGCGTCCAAAAGATGCTATGCCAAAAGCATATATTCGTGACCGAATGGCTTCATGGCGCCGTGAAGAAGTGTTCACTCGCGTTCACCGCCCGACCCGTATTGATGCTGCTCGCCGCCTCGGTTACAAAGCCAAGCAAGGCATAGTCATCGTCCGTACTCGCGTCCGCCGTGGTGGATTGCGCAAGGGTAAGATTCACATGAAGCGCAAGCCAAGTAAGGCTGGTATTCGTAAGATCACAATGGCAAAAAACACTCAGCGTATTGCTGAAGAGCGCACAGCTCGCCATTATCCTAACATGGAAGTACTCAATTCTTATTGGGTTGGCCAAGATGGAAAGCAAAAATTCTTCGAAATTATTCTAGTTGACCCATCTCACCCAGCAATCGCTTCTGACAAGGACCTCGGTTGGATTTCTCGCATGGATGGCCGTGGATCTCACAAGGGTCGTGCATACCGTGGAAAGACCAGCGCTGGAAAGCGTGGACGCGGTCTATTCAACAAGGGTAAGGGCGCAGAAAAACTTCGCCCATCTCTCAAAGCACGTGGAAACATCGGCAAGTAATTACCCACCTGTCGCAAATCCCTTTGTATTATTCCATAATTGGAGTATTGCCAAATATAGGATGAACATGATTAGTGAAACATAAAGAGGTGTTTTTTTTGGATTATTCAGAATATTTCTTTGCGATTGGCTTTATGTTCTTCATGTGCTGGTCACCGGGCCCCAACACCATGCTCTGTGCTGCGCATGGAAACCAACATGGGTGGAAGAAATCTTTACCTCTTGAATTTGGAATGTGTGTTGGATTTTTTGTTATGGCAACAATAGTTGGCTTTGGAATTGAATTGATTGAACAATATGAAATAATTATTGATGCAGTTCGTTATTTTGGATCTGCATATATGCTCTATTTGGCATGGCATATTGCTACGGCAAGGGTTGAAGAAAATACCTTTGAGCAAAGTTTGGTTGGCAATGATGACTCTGACAGAGAGATTGTTGTTGAGGGCACATCAGTAGACTCAATTGAATTTAAAGGTGAAAAGGCACTCGGGCCGGTCAATGGATTTTTTTTACAATTCGTCAACCCCAAAGGTTTGGTCTATTTCACCCTCCTCATGGGAGTATATGGGCCACGAATTGGTTCAACCCTTTCCATCAAAATCTTACTTGTATTTTCCACAACACTTGTTGGTCTTGGTTCGGTGTTATTTTGGTCTGGTGCCGGCGTATTCCTGTCACGGATTTTTTCTCAACCAGAATCTGCACGTAAAGTTAATATTGTTCTTGGATTGATATTAGCATTTGTCGCTCTTGATATTGCCTTTCATGAAAATATCACCGCACTTCTTTAATTTCATTGTCATGGCGAAAGGAATCCACTTTATGTCCTGCTTTTTTTGTTCACTTTTCGGGTAATGTTCATGACTTCCCCCTTGGTGGTAGGTTTGTGTCCGAGAGGCGAATGACCAGTTTACGGGGGAGGAGTGTATTTCTTCCCAATGGCCGTCGCTTAGGTGTTGTTCATGATACTGTGACCGATTTAAACAATTGGCGTTGTAGTCATATTTTCGTAAAAGAAGTTGACCCGGATCTTGTTGAAGATGCAATACCTCTAGCGATTCCTTGGCGATGGGTACGCTCAGTCGGAGATATTGTCCTCCTCCGTTGGTTCCCCCCTACCCAAATCCCCCGCGACCCTCAGGCTTGAAATACCTCTAAAGGATGGTTATACTGATGGAACTTGAAGCACACTTACTCGGCACTTCAAGTGCTAGACCTGCTAATGGTCGCGAAGTTAGTGGTTCAATTGTAATTGTTGGAAAATATCAAATTGCAATCGATGCAGGTGAAGGTTTCCAAACTCGCCTTAAAAAACAGGCGCAGGTACTAAAAAATGCAAAATGGGAAACTCGTATTTCTCATACCCGCTTAGATGCAATCGCTTTGACCCATGGTCATCTTGACCATTGTTGGGGTGTGTTACCCATGCTTCTTAGCATGGGTCTTGATTGCAAGAAAAATCCACTATCAGTTCTCGCTCCGCTTCACCACGATGCTTATATCGCTCTTGTCAAAGATGGCATGGATGCCAAAATGCCTGATTCTGTTCCGACCGTTGATTTGATTAATCAAATGCGATTCTGGTGGGCACATCTATTTAACAAAATTTCACCTGAGGATATGTTCCCTATTTTTTGGTATACAGTTTCATGGATTGATGGCGAAGAAAAGTGGTTACAATTGGACCCACAAAATGGTACGGTTAGCCAACTTTCCACACCTCCCAAACCTATAGGTCCACACTCGCTAACGCCGCACCAAACCACACATTCAGTTCCGAGTTGTGGCTGGAGAATAACCTCAGCAGACCACCTCGGTAAATTCAATGCAAAACGATCTGCGGAACTCGGCCTCAGCCACAATCAAATTTCGAAACTTGCCAATGGTGAAGACATCACTTATGTCGCTACATCCGCCACCACATCATCCGCCACCACTGGCGTAATTTCTGTCGCAAACGAAATTCTGCTTGCGAGTGATTTCCGTGGCCCTTCAACCTCTGGTGTTAGCATATTGATTACAGGAGATACTGGGGCCGATGCGCCAGAACTATTGGCACTCGCCAAAGCAGCCCCGCTAAACTTACTTATTCACGAATCAACCTATTCGGATTCTTACCAAACCAATGCAATAAATTATCTTCATTCCACTTCTCGAGATGCTGCTAAAGTTGCAACTAAAATCGCTGCTGAAAACCTAGTGTTGACTCATTATTCCAGCCGTTTTGTTAAAACCGAAATTCCATTGACTGAAGCCAGAGAAGACCATCCTAGAGTACACGCTGGCGAGGATGGAGATATTTTCCAAATTGAACGCGACGGTAGCCTCAAAATATTCCGCATTTCTGATGGTTCTCCTTCCCAAATCTTTGAACCATTTTAGCCAGCCTCCAGCGTCCTCTTTCGCAGCCCCCTCTCAATTTTTCACATAGTATTGTCAAATCCCCCTCTATTTCACAATCGCACGCCGATGAGTTGGCTTGAAGTGTGATAGGTACAACCCGACCCTGTGGGTCGGAGAATACAGTTCGCAGTTTTGTTGCTGGTCGGCCTCTTCATTTTGCCAGTAATTGCAGTCAATATCGTTTCTATTTCGCAAATTTCCTCTGCAATAAATGATGACGTTGATTCTAATTCCCCTCACCCCTCTCATTTCCCATCTTTGGAATCTTCTTTGAGAGTTAGCGCAAGGTCAGCAGTAACCTGTTCCTCTGTTGAAATGTCAACCTTACCGACTAATCTAAGTCTTTCTTCTGGTGAGTGTTCTTCTTTGAATTTGGGGACACTTGCCTCGGAATCTGTTTTGGATATTTCCGTTCAAGTAAGTGACTCTCCAATTGATTTGCTATTTTTTAATGAAAATGGCGCTACTACCTATCTCGCAGGACAAAACTATCACTTGGCCATGACTGCTGACCCAACTCTTGAATCTTTATCGGGTACAGTAAATTTTCACTGGCAAGTTCCCGCCAGCCTAACAGATAAAGGATGGTTCATTATTATTGACAATATGGCTCATCCAGGTGATGAAAACTTTGGTGATCAAGGTGCTAATTCTTCAACTGTTTCCCTCGATGTTGAATTTCTTTCTTCTAGCGAGTTTGACTTATTTCATGGGCTTGCAGTACTCGCTCCAGGTTCTCATTCTGAATTGGCTGGCGGGAGCGAGTTAACATTTGATGCAGGTGATAAATTAACCATCACCACTTGGCCAATAAGCGGTGATGCTGACCTCTATTTGATGACCGATGACCAACGTACAAATTACCTTTCAAATGGTAATGGCGAGGCATTTATTTCCGGTGCCTCATTAACCTCAATCACAGCCCAACAAACTCTTGTTTGGACTGTTCCTGCTGAATTAGACGGCACCCCTCTTCATCTAATGTTTGATAATGAAGCAGAACCAACTGGAGGAGGCGAGGGAATTGGCATGGCAAAGGTCTCTCTAAAACTAGAATTAACTCCTGTATTATCTCCTGAATTTTCAATACAAGGTAGCGAACTCGGGACAACAATCGGTTTTCAAGCCGCAATGCCAAATTCTCACAACCAAATCAATACACTCCAATGGGACTTTGACACCTCAGTTGATAGCGATAATAATGGCGTAAATGATGATGATAATGATGCAGGCGGTTGGGGTGTGTCAACTACATATTTGGCGCCAGGTGTATTCGAAATCAGCCTGACAATAGCATCTCTTGATGGTCGCAGTTCCACGATTGCTCACAGTGTCACTATTACCGATACAGTCGCCCCTACCTTTTCAGTTTCTATTCCCGGGCTTGATTCTGAAATGCATGCTCTCGTTGACCACAGTCAATTGATAACCGCTTCTGCCAATGCAGAAGATGCCCATGCTATTGCTTCAATAAATTGGATTGTTGATGGTAATTTGCAAGGTAGTGGTTCAAGCATTGACTTACAATGGGGAGTTCCCGGTGAGCATCAAGTCGAGATAATAGTAACTGACCCGAGCGGGAATTCAGATTCGACGAATATTACTGTAGAGGTAATTGACACTACAACCCCAGTGATAAATGAAGAAAAAACTTCAGTCCCAATTAGTGCGCAGGAGGGCAAAGCGGTAACTTTCAATGCTTCAGCTCTCGATGCGTGGGACGAGGCTTCAGATTTACATTATGCTTGGGATTTAGACCCCGATTTTGATGCAGACAACGACGGAAATGCCAGAAATGATGCAGATTTGCAAGGAGCAAATCCGGGTCATATTTTCCAAAACCCTGGAAAAACCGAGATTGTATTGACCGTCACTGATGCAGCAGGTAATTCAGATTCTGCCGGATTTACAATTCAAGTTTCTCCAGCACCAAGTAAAGGAAACATGTTTGCCCTAGTGCTGATAATCTCCATTGTAGCAATTGCAACTTCTGTCGCTGGATTAATCGGTTATCGTAAAGTTCAGGAACACGCGGCAGTTCAACTATTAGTCGGTCATGGATTAAGTGCAGAAGAAGCCGAAACTCAAGTTCTTTCAATCAAGGTCAATCGGAAATTATCGGTATTCGCAAATGCTGAAACTTTGGCAGGATTAGATTCTGGTGATGTAAAAACTGTAGTCCAATTACAAAATGATGAAAAGAGCCAATTATCTCAGCAATTATATGGTGGGGACCCAGTTCCAGCATCACAAATCTCGGATCCAAATGCAGGATTCCAACGCTCTTCAAATGCGGGAAGTTATGGTGGCCATGCAGGCTATGGAGGCAATTCCCGAGCCAATGCTGAAAATGAGTTGGCACGAATAGCCGGAGTCACTCCTGCTGCAAGTGGATATGCTCAAGGTCAACGATCTCGTGTGCTTTCTGAGGATGAATTTTCGGCTTTTGCAGACGATGTCGCAGGTGCTGACTCTGAACAAAGCACACATATTTCTGATGCTCCTGCATCAAACGACCATTTCAATCCAATATCTCAAGATTCTCCATCCAGCCAAACTGTCCAAACAGACCAGCAAAGTACCGCTGCTGCGCAAAAGCGTGCAACTTCAATGGGAGTAGTTATTCCTCAAAATAGTGCCGTAAGTGAAGGTGAAATGGATGAGGATGTTGCCTTCCTCAAGGGCTTGCAAATGCAAGGTGATTCTGGTTCCGCCGATAGCATGTCCTCACAGTCTACTTCCACCCAAACCGCCGCTGAGGCTCCTTCTCAGGCACCGGATACTAACTCTGGCGCAACCGAACAAGAAGGCTTGGTTGAAGCCGCTTGTGGAGCCTGTGGTGCTCACTTTTCCCTGACCTTCCCCGATGGCATAAACGAGGTGCTGGTAGACTGTCCTTCGTGTGGCGTGGAACAGGTATTACGCAGTTAGTTTCCCTCTCTTCAAACCTCGATGTGGTGAGTCCAATAGACCCAATGTCCTAAAGCATACCTGCACCCCTACGGGGTGCATGGGTGAGCATGTTCGAGTGTTAGTGGCCGGTTTGAAGCCAGCCGATACGCGTCCGATGCGCCTTGGCATTATCATGATGATTCTTTTCATCGCCCCTACTTTTTCACCACTTGCAAGCGCCGGGTCTCTGCAAGTTGCAAGTGATGATTTCGGTGTACTTTCAGCCCTTGATAAGGTGTTGAATGAACGGGCTGGTGCCGCAGATGATTCTGATGTTGAGCTAATGGCTACAGGTTCATTATCCGGTGTAGAAGCAAGCCTGCGAGACAGTGGTCCCTCAGACCCCCTAGAAGAAGTAAAAACACAAATGGCCAAAATAGCCTTGCGTGACACATCCCCTCCTTCCCCCGACCACCCTCGCCCTTACGAGTTATTATTGAATGAGGATACCCAACCCCCCAATTTCCCCTCAAACCTTCTCGATACCCTCTTTGGTCTCCCCCCTGATTTGAGTGATCCACTTGCTATTGGAATCAATTCCTATGTCCTCTATGTCAATTATTCCGCTCGAGGAAATGGCCCTCAATACGAAGCTTGGGATTCTGGCACTTTCACAGGCGACTTGATTACTCTCTCCGGTTCTACTCCTTTTGAGAATAGTATTGATTTGGATGGGGATGGCAATGATGATTTATTGGTTGGGTTAACCATTATGGGACTTGGGCAACAAGGAGTTGGTTGGGATATTGAGATGTCAGATGGTTTGGTGCCAACCCCCGAATCTTTGTGGATTCGCCCAACCTTCCAATGGCGAGTTCATATGTTGAATGATACTGCTAATTCTGCTGCGATTTGGGAGTCAATGGAATCAATGGAAGTAACTCTAATCAAAGGCTTTGCCTATGAATTGTCAGTAGGTGCTGATGGTGAAGGCTATGCCTTTGTTATCGATTCATCTTTTACTCAACCCCCATATGATTTCCAATTACGGGTTGGTCTTGAACGCATGACATTTGATATCACTGCTCTTGGAACAAATGTTATTACTCTTATCATCCAATTATTTAGCCCTAGTTTCAATGAATCCACTTTACTCCTTACCGAAGTTTCTGCGCCATATTCAATTACCATGCATAATCCAAATGAACCGGGGACTAATCGCCAGCAAGATTGTTGGGATGAGTTGGCAAATGGTGAATTATGGTACGACCCTAGTCGAGACCATTTGGCAAAGTCGCGTCAGCATAAATGCAAAATCGGAATTGGTATTGGCTACATTCATTATGGATTACCTGACTCATCTGGTTCCCGCAATCCCCTTGAAGTGGCCTATATTGATGCAGCATTCCATCCTACTGAAGATTCACAAATGTTGCTGAGTGAAGCCGATTTGGTATTCCGTAACGACAATCTTGGCGAGGATAGTCTTGATACGATTGAATATTATGGTGATATCAATGCCGACTTAACCATACATTATTTCGAGGACCGCTCAAATTACAGTGAACCCAATTCACCTTATGGTAATATTACCGATGCTTCGGTTATTTTCCGTGGCCTCCCTGGCGATTCAATGCCGCAAGATGAAATCAATGCAATATTTACTATGTTAGGGGCAGCACCAGACTCTCTAGACCTCCCAGGTCAAGTTCCCGATGAGCGCCTTTCTATGATAATCGGCATCAAGAATTTCTCTCGCGATAATGATGACAATGTCGATGATGATACCTTACCCATAAACCCGGCAGATCCGCCTGCTAGCCTACTCTTAATCGCCCTCAATGAGCGTGCTACAAGCATTGAATTTACTGCCCATGTGATGCGTTATGGCTCGTCATTCGACTATAGTCGCACCCATATTTTCATTGAGGATATTCCTGAAGTATTGTTGATTTATGGTAGTTTTGAAATGCCTGCCGGTGGAGGAATACGGGTGATGTATGATGATATTAATTTGGATATATTCTCACAATTTTTTGATAACATTTTGCTCGGATTAGTAGAAATAATTCTCGATGTAGGCAGCATTATTCAGGGATTGCCAACGGCAATAGTTTCTACTGCAAGTGAAGGTGGCGGGGTTGTAAGAATTGAATCCTATAATCAAGTTCTATTTACCTCACTTGAAAATGGTCAACGTACTTCAGAAATACTTGGGACTCTGTCACTGGAACTCGGTTCAAGCGACCATCCGGTGTTTTTAGGGGAGGACCACATTGTTTTGGGCTATGACCGCGGGCTCGACCCCGTCCCTGGCCGTTTGCAGTTGGAAACTCCACTCGTCTCGGTTTCTTTGAGTGCAAACATTAGTCAAGTTTCAAGTATATATCATAGTTTTGACCCTGATAATGAAATACGTGATATTGAATTAATTGGTACCAGCACCGCTCCAATTGATATCGTATTCATTTCACACGATAGTGGCACACTGAATGCCAGCCAACACCAATTTGCCCATATTTCAAACCGTCCACTAAGTTTGATGATAAGTCAAAGTCCAGAATCAATTACCTATCAAGCAGATGGCCCAATTGGTTCAATTACCTATGCTGCATTTGAATCTCCACAAGCAAATGCAATACGAATGGAAGGATTGCCTTCTCATTTTGAGGTACTTCTTGGCGATACCCTCGGTTATATTGCCGATGAACCGATTGCATCTATTAACGTCCAAATAAGCAATTCATCAAACCCAAAAACTATGGATGGAGATCATTTTTACTTTTGGCAAGATACTTTAACTGGCGAAGCCGACCTTTCGGCTCGCCTGTCTAACCTCACAAATATTCGCAGAACTTCCCCTGAAGTTCCTGGTGCGGTTGGTGAATTAGGAAATGGTAACATTGCCATTAACCGTTCTTCTTCGGCTCCATTCAATGTATTAATTCGCGATGATACCGCCTATGCGGACCCACATTTAGGATTAAATGTAACCATGTTGATTGATCCTCTTCCATCATCCCTAGCCTTTGATTATCCCAGCGAAGTAGATAGTGGTGGTTTTAACGCACCTGGTTTTGGTGATGAAGAAGGAGTTAGTGCTTTGGCTTTCTTCCTTGGGGATATGGTTGGCTTTGGCCAATCGGTTTCTGACCTTGTTTCCGAATTAACCCGTGACCTCGGAGGTGGTTCAAGCAATGATGATCTTGCCCTCGGGCTGGACCTCCATGCCGATGCCCCTTTCACAATAATTGCCGATATTGAGAAGGGAGATGTAGTTCCAGAAGATCCCAATTGGATGCACGGTGTTGCTTTGAGCATAGAAGACCGAACTTTGTTAGATTTCAATCTAAGCGCAATGGTTTGGCTTACCAGTACTCCACGTGGGCAACTTGAAGGGATTTTGCAAGACGGGCTTGTTTCAATTGATGAACGTGAATTATTCCTTGCAATTCTCGGCGATAATATCCTTCAAGCATCTGAACTTGCATTTGCATTGAATGATGGATTGATTGAGCCAAGTGAATGGGAATTACTTGACCAAACCCAACTTCTAACCGAGGGGATTATTGCAGAAGAACGTCGCTCTTGGCATCTTCGTACTTGGCTTCCCAACCTACCTCCAACGATTGAGAATCTTGGGTATAGATACTCAGAACCAGATGGCGTGCCAACTTATGATTTCAGGATTGATTTAGAGGGCTGGACTCCTGCTCGAGAAATGTTGAGATTTGAAATGAATGGAGTTTCAAATCGTGATGTATCAATTGAAATAAGTGGTCTTGATACAACATTACAAAGGGACGCTTCGGTGAGAATGCAAATCTCAACCGATGATTCTTTCACGGTTCCAAGAGTAAATGTCGACCTTCATTATGAGTTTGGAGAACCTCTTGAATATGCTCATGCAATGTTAATTGATAGAAATGTGGATAGTCGTTATGAAACCCTAATCAATGATTTACCTGCCGCTGGAGACATGTCAACAGTAATTGGTGATTTATTGCAAATTGACTTTGCAGTTCCTGAGTCAGCACAAAATAATGGGTTGTCGGCAGGCTCAGCGATGATTCAAACTATGCGTTATCGCGATGGTATTTGGTATCCTGCAACGGTATTTATGCATCAACTCCCCGGTGAATTACATCTGTCAATGCAGCCCAGTTACGAATATGACATTAATGAACAAGCGATGTTCCAAGGCATGTACACCCTTGAATATACGAGTAATGCTGACACCCTTGACCTCTATGTTGATGCAAATGGAAAAGCTCTTGAATCCCGTTCAAATATGGTGATGATTGCTGAGAACCTACCCTCTCGTACCAGTATTTCGCACACCGATGATTGGGGATTACAAATTTCTACTTCTGGTGATGGAATCGGACGGCTCTACTATCGCCAAACCGACTCGCCGATTTATCCAGGAATGTATTTGCATTCAATGGAAGCAACTGGAGAGAATCTCAAATCCATGACCGTTCATGTCTATGGTAGTTGGATATTCCCTGTTGTCGTTCTTGATGATGTGGCCGGGGGCCGTATTGTAGCGACTGCGAACGCCGAAGTCGAGATTGGAGGCATTACTTGGGATGCTCGTGGAGTTCTAATCGATGCTCAAGCAACAGGCCCAGTCCCTTCAGGCTCAACCTTTGGTGTAAATGGAGTTACAGGCGATCTTTCCCTCCTTAATACGTTGACAGGAGGGCGTGCTGATACTACTCATGTGCTTATTATTGAACCACTTTCTTCCCTTATATTAACCGTGGTTATGACTTTATTTGGAGGTGGTAATTGATGAAAGATGATGAGCAAATAATCCTTTCAACTACATCTGATGAGGATGAGTTGATTGATGTCAGCGAAGAAGAATTTGAAATAGCGCATGAAGTTGCTGAAAAATTATTGGAAATAGGGCATCAAGTCACTCTCGGTAGAGTAATTGCCGCCAGTTGTACCCTCTTCGTACTATTTTTGCTTGTTGCAGCATCATGGCATTGGGCTGTGCCGAGAGACTCAATGTCTGTTGAAAGCAGATATTATCAGCGCGGCGGCACTCATGTGTTCCTCGTATCATTGGATAATGATGGAAGTAGGGCTGTCACTGATGTAAGAGTAACAATTAGTTTTTTTGATGTTGAAGGTGAACTGGTTGACAGTACTGGTTGGAGTGGCGAAATACTACCCGCCCATAGTAGTGTAACTGGAGATGATTTAGAATTGGTTATTCAAGGTCATACGGTTTGGGATGAGTATCAATATTCAGTTATTCTTGATTGGACTGATGGAAAAGGTTCTTCACATTCACAAAGATATGACCATACAGTTGGCAACTATGCCAGTGATTGGTTTGTTGATAAGGCACCGACAAGCATGTGGTTGCTTTGATAAAATAGGAGATAGTTTTTATGCGTATTAGACTTGCTTTTTTACTCCTCCCACTCTTGTTTGTGAGTATTTCACCTTTTGCTGCAACCTTCGCAATACCCGATACTTCCGAAGGTAGAGATAGCGGTGGATTTGGTAATGGTGGCCCTTTTTCTTTGGGCGATGAATCTAGCGATTGGAAATTATTTTCAATTGATGAGAATCATATTTTTGATGCGCTGGGCATTCAAAGTGAGTCTTTTGTTCCAGAAGGCAGGTCAACATTAGCCATATCTCGATTGGGGATTCATGGAGTAAATGGCACAATACTTGCAAATGATTTGCCCCCCGCTTCCCTATTAGCGCGCGAAGACCTTTCCCTGTTGATTATTGATGGAGATTACCAACTAACGGATGCCCGAAATAATCTCGCTGAAATTGATGGATTAGTTGTGCGCGAATATATTTCTCCAAGTGGTTTAGTCGTTCAAGGAACTCCCAATTCGCTTCTTCGAGCAAGTGTAGCAGAAGGTGTTGTCGCTAGTTTGGACGTACCTATTGCAATGATGGCTAGTGATATGATTTTGGATGCTTGGCATGAAGACAGCACTACCAATATTGATTCTTTTCTCGGCCCAGAGTCACTTCTTGGCGAGGAAGTACGCATTGAAGGTTGGCGAGATGATGCAACCAGTACAGTCCCCGATGCTTGGACAATAGTTGATGCTGAAGAAGTTCTATTGGCGGGCCACATGGGTCGTGTCGCACAGAACTCTCTCATTGAGGCTCATCGTTATGATGCTGGACGCTGGGAAGGTAAACTCTCAACTTCTAATCTCGTTGAACTGCTCAGCCTTCCTGCGGTTGGATGGTTCCATACTACTCCCATTGTTGGAGTTGATAATGAAAAGGCACGTAATTACATGGGTGTTGGTACAGTAGAATCATATTTCACATCAAATCTTGACGGTTCTGGTCAAGTAGTTGCAGTAGCCGATACAGGAATTGATCATGATCATGGCGACTTTGGAACGCGTATTGATGCAAAGGTTGACTTGGTTGGTGATAGCTCAACTGCAGATACTGATACAGGGCATGGAACCCATGTTGCTTGTTCAGTTCTTGGAGATGGAACGCGTGGAGGTTATGCTGGTGTGGCACCCGAAGCCCACCTATATTTCCAAGCAATGGAGCATGACCCTTCTGGTAATCTCTATTCTGTAAGTATTAATTATTTATTGAATACCGCCTATGATAATAACGCACGCACCCATACTAATTCGTGGGGAAGTATGTCTGAATCAGAAAATGGAGAATATACTTCTGATTCAGAAGATGTTGATGATAGAACTAATTATTACGACCGCTATTACAATGGTCGTGATGGTTTGACAGTTCTATTTGCTGCCGGCAATAATGGACCAGACTCCGGAACCGTAAGTCCTCCTGCAACTTCTAAGAATGCAATCGTAATAGGCATGCATCAATCACGCTATTCTGGTGCGCCAGATAGTGTGATGAGTGGCTCAAGTCGCGGTCCAACTGATGATGGAAGAATAAAACCCGACCTTCTTGCACCAGGTGGCTATGTCCGTTCTTGCCTTGCTCAAGAAGCCCAAGATACATCTGGTTCAACTTGGAATAATCAGTGGTACATGGAATACACCGGCACCTCAATGGCGACTCCAAATGCTGCCGGTGCTGCTGTTTTAGTTCGTGAATATCTAACTGAAATCGCTCTCCGTCCAAATCCACAAGGCGCTCTCGTCAAAGCCCTCCTAGTTCTCGGTGCCCAAGATATGGATACTCGCGATATTCCCAATGATGATGAAGGATGGGGGCGATTAAATGTTCGTAATTCACTTGCACCAAGCGGTAATAGAGGGATTTGGGTTGATGACCGCGCAGTTCTTTCATCCTCTGGTTCAGTAAAAACTTACACCTTTGAAGTTGAACAATCACACCTCGCTTTTAAAGCCGTTTTAGCATGGTCAGATGAACGTGGCTCAAGGTTCTCTTCATCTCAACTTGTCAACGATTTAGATCTAGAAGTTGAAATGCCCGATGGTACAATCTACATGGGTAATGCTTTTGCTAATGGGAAAAGTGTAACTGCTGGAACTAGGGATAGCGTAAACAATCTCGAAGTCGTATTAGTTGACCAAGCAGATATTGGAACTTGGACAGTTAGAGTCAAGGATGCCAGTCATGCTGGCTCAAAGACCCAACCTTTTGCTCTCGCAGTAGTGGGTAATGGTGTAAATGACTTACGTCCAGACCCCGCTCCAGTTGAAGGTAGCATAGTTACCGATATTGCAATCCCGCAAGTAGGAGATACAGTTGTCGTCGCCACTCAAGTGCAGAATTTTGGCAATGCAATCGTTGAGAATTTACGCGTGGATTTCGTCGTTGAAGGCATTGTTGAAGATACAAATACAATTTCTCTTGGCCCTGGTTCATTGACAAACTTGTATTGGAATTGGGTGCCTCAAGTCGATGGTAATCTATCGGTTGGAATAGAAGTTGACCCATTGGACAATGTTGAGGAAATTAGGGAAAATAATAATCTCATTCAAACTATTATTCAAGTGACTACACCTGGGGTGAAAATTGAATCAGCACAACCCACAATTATCCTAACAGACCCTGACCAAGCAACAACATCTTGGACAATTTCATTGACAAATACCGCTTTATTGATGACAAATGCTAGCCTAAATATTGGTTCCGTTTATGAAACAAGTGATGGTCAAGAATATCCTAGTTGGTATGTTAGCGCATCGGGTTATAATTTCAGCCTTAATGGTTCTGCATCTGCACAAATCCAGGTAAATATGGTTCACCCAACAACTCCTAGCCCCGGCACTTTTGTTATTCCGTTAACAGGAATTGATGTTGACAATGGCCTTTCTTATCCATTCAGTTTGAAATTAGTGGTGCCCTCTATTGCAGATATCAATTTAAATATTCCCTCTATAGTACTAGTCAGCCCGGTCGAACCAACCGACTTTTACATCGATTTAACCAATCAAGGAAATGATGCAATTGGATACAATGTATTCCTTGATTCCCCTTCGGGTTGGGATTCAGGATTAATTGACCTTGGTTCGCAACCCGGAGCCTCCTCTGGTTCAACAGGGGCTTTGTCAATAGGAAGTTTACGGGCAATTGGAATCACTTTAACTCCACCTCAAGTTATGATTGAGGCCGGGACTCAATTGAGTCTTTCGTTGCGCATAGTTAGTCAGACCGATCCTTCAGTAACTTGGATTGAAGAAATCCCAATTGAGGTGGAAGTACATGATGAATTAATTATCAGCCTTGAATCAACTTTAGGACTTCTTCGCCCAGATAGCAGAGTCAATATGCAATTTTCAGTAAGCAATAACGGCAATTCAGATGTGACAGTTCAACCTTCGGCAGTACTCCCAGGGGGTTGGGATTTGGAATCATCAATGAATACCATTACTATTACTCGAGGGGATAGCGTAAACTGGTTGATAACCATTGAAGGAAATGGGAATGCTGGTAGCGGAATAATGAAATTACACCTAACCTCTGCCTCAGGGAGGGAGTCTTGGGAGGGTAACCTCAGTGTAATTAGGATAGCCAATCCCAGTCTCTCTTTCTATTCAATTACATATCCTGACGGTAGTAGTTTTAGCAACGTGTTAAGCGGCGGCGCTCACCCAGTTGGCCAACAAATAACCTTACAATGGCAGGTGATGAATAATGGAGATGGAACTTGGGACCCGTATTCTTCATTGGTAATCCCCAATGGTTTTTCAGGAGATTGTATACAAATGGATGAATTAGGTTCAGGCCAAGAAGATTTTGTTTCCTGTTTTCTGTACATCCCAAATACAGAAGAACCCGGTACACAGCCTCAAATTGAGTTGCGAATGGTTGGTGGTGAAATATCTCGTTCCGATACTATTTCCTTACTTGTTGCTGAGGAATTAGCAGTTGATTGGACTACTGAATTATTGCCCAATGTGGAAACTGGCACAGAACATTTAGTAAAATTACGCCTTCTAAATAGTGGTAATTCTCAAGTTAGCAAAGTAATCAATATCGATGTACCAAGTGATTGGGAAGTTCGTATTGATGGTGAACCGAATGTAAATTTGGAAGCAGGCCAATCTACTTCAGTTAGACTCTTTGTACAAACATCAAAAGCAGGTGAAAGCAACTTTAACATCTATCTTTCAGATGCTGATGAGGTCAGCGGTTCTACGTATAATTTCACACTTATTGCCGAGGGAGAAGAAATAGTTGAAGGCAAATCAAATATTCTTTACACGGCAATATGGTCATCTTTCATACTTATTTTGCTCGGAACAGTTGTTTTCGCTACAATAATGCTGAAAAATAAGTCAAATGACAATGGCCAACACTCACCTCACCTCGGTGTAATGCCACCAAGCATGGTCGCATCGGGGTTTACTCCAATCGCCCCTACGGATCCTGTACAACCGATTTCCGCACAACTCCAAACCACCAATTCCTCCAGTAATATGGCGGACCAGCACAAGGTATTACCTCCGGTAGAATCACAGCCTCAGGCCTCACCGATTCCAACACCTCAAGATGTTACTTTATCACCCTCTCAAAATACCCCTTCAACCGCCCCATCCTCGGGCAATTTTTCTGCAGCAATTTCTGCAGCGGCGTCAGTGCCGGTAAAGCCTGAAGAAAGTGAGATAAATAACCCAAATCACAAGTGTTGGGTTTGCTTGAATGGATTGGCCGAAAAAGGTTGGCAAGGTTGTCCAAACTGCGGCGCCCGCTATCATTTAGCCGCTAATTCTTGCGGCGTTGAAAAACTTCAATCATGTAGAAATTGTGAGGGCGATATTTCAGCCTTTGTTATCAGGTGAGTAATGATGCAATTAGATACCAATAGCCGGACCGTTTTTCATAGGTCGCCGCGTCGGGGTTCTATGGAACACTACGGGGATAGCCGAAAATTGCTTCGTCAGAAGCGTCGTTCCTACTTGATTTTCGCTATTATGGTACTAGCAATAATTCCAGCATTTTCAGCACCAATTGTAAGTGCTGGCGAAGCCCGAGATGCAAGTATTACTCTAACGGTTTCTCCAAGCAGCCAATCTGTTAATCCAGGTGAATCCGGAGAATATTCTATCGTAGTTCGTAATCTTGGCGCAAATGATATTACTGTACAATTGCAATCAAGTGAAGATGGGACCCAAGAATGTGGCGCATATTCTAGCGCAGTTACCCAAATTACTGGCGTAATCGCCCCCGGTGCAACAGGGGAGGCAACGATGAATGTCACTCTAACCCAAGGTGCATCAGACCAATGTGATACTACTGTTAGGGCAACTGCAAATGAGCAAGTAACTCCTCCAGACCAACCAGGTGCTCCAGACCAACAAGAGTCAACTGTGACTACAATTAGCGATGATGGTGAATCAAGCCCTCTTTACGGAGTTGATTTGAAAATTGATGAACCTAGTCAAGAATGGGGTGGTGAAGCACTATATGTCTTTGATGTTGAGGTAGAAAATACTGGTCGAGTAAACGAGACAATTATTCTTACCGTAGAAGATGAAGGCGGACCAGGGTGTGATATTTCAGACCTAACTGTGGAGATTGAGCCTTCTTCATTGAATTTGGATAATGAAACAAGTGAATGGGTTGAAGTTAGAATTGATGTTCCTTCTGATTCTCAAGCCAGTAAGTATTGCTGGGAAGTCCACGCGCAAGTTCAAAATGACCCGACTCAGAACGCATCTGATGACCAATCATTGGATTTAACAATCCCTGAAATACATTCTTGTGATGTGTCGATTGGTGCAGGGACAATGTCGGTAAACCCAGATGATTCTGAGACAACTACGGTTACTTTTTCAAATACTGGCAATACGGACTATAGCATAAAAACCGCAAAAACCGGTGCGCGTTCTAATTGGGTGGAAATAGAAAATATGGGCTTGCACAATCTCGGTCATGGCGGAACGGGTACCAATCCGTTGACCTTTGAAATAACAGTAAGTCCTGATGATTCTGTTGAGGCTGGTTCTGAACATATTGTGAATATTGAGGGCCATGACGGCTCTTCCGGCCCTCTTCTTTGCGAAGTTCAATTGCGCATACTTGTCGGTCAAAGTCACGGCGCAACTATTTCCCTCTCCAGCAGTACAATGTCTAATGTTGAACCTGGAGGAAATGGTTCAATTACAGTAACTGCGTCAAACCAAGGCAATGGACCGGACTCACTCAAAATCTCCACAAGTGCTCCACCAACTGGGTGGGGCGTTAGTTTATCTTCATCTACAGTATCTGTTGGAAGCAGGCATGGTACTGATCGTACAGAAAGTATTGAATTAGTTGTTACTGCACCATTTTACGCATTAGCAGACGATGCAATCATCCTTTCCATTTCAGTAGGCGCCACCTCTGGTGGACAGCCATATGATACGATGAATTTGACAATTACTGTTAAACCAGTCCATAGTTGGGATGTTGGTAATTTAGATGTTGGTGACCAAACAGGTCGTAGCAACCAAGATGTACATTTTCCTATTTTATTGATAAATGATGGTAATGTCGAAGATACATTCCGTTTCATTGTTGCCAGTCAAACGGCTCAGCCAGAGTGGAATACCCATTTCTTGTTTGGTGAGACTCCAGTGATTGAAGTGGATGTTGCGGCATTCTCTGAAGCAACAGTAACCTTTGTAGTCAATATTGAAGGGGAGGAGGAACTGGATATGTCTAAATTATTTGTGCGGATCATCAACAAGGATGATTCATACACGGGTGATGATGATGGAGATGGGATTCCAGACAATCAAAGAGAAAAGGAATTTAAAGCAATTCTTTCAAACCGCAATTATTCAATGGATGTGACTCTCGCCAATTGTGATGACCGTGAATGTATGGATGGGCTTGAAGATTACATGATTGTTGATTGGAGTTGCCTAATATCTAATGGATGTCCTGTTTCCCTTATAGTAGCTCCTGGTGGGGAGTTTGATATACCGCTATGGATTGAAAATACCGGTGATTTAGGTGACAATGCCTTGATTAATCTTGCAGGGCTTGAAGGCATGGGAACCCGTAGTGCTGAGATTCTAAATCCCAATACCAATGTGTGGGAAGATTTGAACTCCATAGGTAGCACTTTCGGAGTACCAAAGGCATATGGTGTGTGGAACCTTGAGACTCATCGTTTTGAAATTGACTCTAATTCCCTAACTCATTTGTGGGACTATTCATCTCGGTGTGATGAAGCCTGTGCTGAAAATGGCGCAAATAACTGGATTGCCGCAAATGGAGATGTTAATACTCACGAGGCTCGGGTATTCAAGATGGCCATCAACTTACATATCTCCATCTCAGGTGGTGCCGCTAATGGAGAGGGAAGTACTTTTGATGTAATTGCCACAAGCAGCCATAATTCAGCATTAACTTCTACCACTTCCTTCAATGTCCAAGTGCAAAGTATTCGTAAAATCGGCTTTGAAATAATTAGTGAAGAAACTCAAGATGTTTACTATCCAAACAAAGCGATATTCGAGGCAAATGTGAGTAATCTTGGAAATACTCCAAGTGAAGTGCGTATTTTTACTAGTGAAAGCCTTCGCGGTTGGATTGTTACAATTGAGACAGACGATCCGTATCATATTTGTAATCCAGATGATGGTTTAGAAGTTATTTGTAATTTACAAGTAGGCGAATATGTACTTGTTCGTGCGGTGGTCAAATCGCCGCACGGTTCTGAAATTGCCGATGATTTTGACTTCACATTCTCTGCTGAACCTACTGACATAGGGTTGGTTGGGCGCAAGAATGTCGAACTCCACATACAAGGGGAGCCAAGTCCTGACGACTTTGGGTTGTCAATTCTTGGTTCAACTACTGGGCTTTCAATCATAGCAATTCTCGCATTATTGATTATTTCTTATGTATATGTTGAACCGCGTCGCCGTAGTTGGCAAGCAAAGAAAAGTGCCAAGCCTAATTATTCCAATGAACTAACTCCTCTCCCCGTCACCAAAACCGGAGTAAAGAGATTCAAAATAAGTGATGTTACGATGAATTTAAAGAAGGTTGGTTCTGAAATTTGCATCAGTGTTCGTGACTCAAATTTGGATAATGCTGTTAGTTTTGGTATGGCCGGCGGCCTTGGCTATGCAGTACGAAACATTGGCAAAGGTAAGCAAGACATCATGGTATATGCAGACGACACTCGTGCTAAGCCACAATTACACTTAATAAATCGTAATTTCAAGAAGCGAATTTTTGATGTAATGGATTCGGCTTCTAATTCACCATTCTGTGTAATCAAAGAAATTAGAACCTCATTTTTCAAGCGATTATTCTCTTGGAACCGAGCATCATGGCAAATCTTGCAAATTGATGGAACTCCATGGATTTCAGTTACTAGGACTCAAAAAGTTCGTGCCTTCCTTCGTAATTACTACCCGATGCACCCACTTTCAAAACTCGACCCACTTTCAAAATTATTAGCTCCTACTGAGTGGGCGTTTATGGCAGTTGAAGGTGAAGATGTGTACGGAACTCTAAGTATTAACAAGCCCATCGGCGACCTTGAAATGTGCCTCAGAGCCGAGGCTTTCACCAATGAACTTGACAATCGTGCTATGTGGGTTGCTATGCTTATTCTATTGAATAATAACTTCCGCAAATAATTCACATCTTCACCTTTTCACAACAAGTGTTGATACTTTCAACAATAAGGAAGGTTGATATCACCTCAGCCTAAGCGTCATATTGGCCAAGACCATGTTAAGGCCGAGATTCTGGCTCACTTTGACTAGGATCTCGTTGTCTTGAACGTGATGCTGCGAGCCATTACCCCAGTGGGGGGATATAATTGAGTACCAAGAAAGATACGCCGAAGGCAAAAGAAATAGTAATCGATGGACCAAACTTAGGAATGGCTCATTCAGGAAATAGTTGGCCGGCATCGGCCAAGGGTATTGAGATAACAATTCGATACTTTCAACAATTAGGTTGGCGGGTCAGAGCATTCGTTCCGCGCCATTATCTAAGTGCGGGCGGAAAGCGTGGAGTTGATGACCATAAATTGCTCGAATCATTATGTGATGAGGGTTGTGTTGTTGCAACTCCTAGCCAAGACCATGATGACCATTATTGGATAGCCTATGCATTACAAACCGGAGCCTATGTGATCACAAATGACCGGATGAAAAATCATGCTGAAGAGCATGATGGTGGAAAAGAGGAATTCTATTCTTGGCGCGATGAAAGGGTAATTTCATACATGTTCGTTGATGATATACTCATCCTAAACCCAGATTTTGATATTTCTGATGCGCCCGCCCAGTCCGCAAAAACCGTACAAATCAAACCTCCAACCAAAGCAAGCCAAAAAAGTCGCCAGGGTGGCAAAAAGGTGGGTAAACAAACCAGTAAACCAGATGGTGGGGATGGCAAAAAAGGAAAACAAGGTGGTAAAACTTCTACACAAGGAGGAGGAAAAATCTCGGCACAAAGTAGCAATCGTGGCAAAACCCCCGAGGCAGCAAAAATTTTCAGTAAATTAGATGCAGGGATTAACCCGGATATCATCGCCGTTCGTAATACAATTCGGCATGTAATAATGCAACAACTAGACCGTAGTCCTTGCAATTTGACAAAATTAGGCCAGATTGTTGTAGATGGCGCAAATAAAACCATGAGAAGTAATTATGTTTCGAGAAAAGAAATAATGAAAGCGGCTCAAATACCGATTAATATAGCCTTTTATGAGCAATTATCGTTATTATTGGGAGATTTAGTTGAATTTGGGAAAAAGGGTAAAAGATTTGCTACTGTGCTAAAAAGCGAATTGGACTCTAAATCGAATCAAACTAAGTCAAAGGATGAGTCAAGAGGAAAAACGAGAGGGCAACCCAGCAAACCAGATAAAGGCAGAAAGCAAAAGCAATCTGCAAAATCTAGTAGTGCGGCCAAAGCAAAACCCTCTGTAAAGAGAATGACTTTGCTTCGTTTCAAGGACCACCTTGGAAACAAACGTAGTGCCCAATTATCCTGTCAACGTGCAGAATTACCCAAATCTGTTGATGCGGCATTGGACATGTTATGCAAAATGAGATTCCCCGCAGATATGGCCCTTATTGGCAATGAGTACAAGAAAATTACTTCTTCAAAATTGACCTCGGCTTTCACCAAACCAGAACGTTTGGTTTGGTTTCTAAATTTACGTAAAGAATGCCCGCTCCGTGACTTAATTGCCGATGGCCATATTATCTTGCGTAAAAGTAAGCAAAACCTCTCTGAAAAAGCATCTTTAGGGTCGTCAATAAACCCTCAAACCAAAGGCCAATCCGCTACAAGAAAGGAGGCAGTAAAGCCCTTAAACAAAGTTGTTACTTTCTTCCGTTCATTATTTGGCGGCAAATGATTTTTCATTTAGCATTCCAATACCACCGTAGGTGGTCACCACAAACGCTTATGGCGGGTCTACCTTTGGCCCGTTTTAGAGAGCCTTTGCGCTCACTCGGTAAGGAATTATCATGGCGGTAACTGACACCTATCTTGCGGTAGGCCTAATGACTATCATAGGAATAATGCTGCCTCTCGGCGCTTTCGTCACATCACGCTTCGTTAGGCCGGTTGCAGATCCTTCCAATCCAAATGTCACCCGCTCCTATTTCTTCCCCGGATATGTGGTTGACCATAGCCAATACCAACGTCGTCTTTCTACATACGAGTGCGGTTCTGAACCAGTTGGCGATGCAATGATTCAATTTCACTTCCAATATTATTGGTATGCGATTATATTCCTTGTTTTTGACGTCGCATTCATGTTCATGACTTTAGGCGGCGTAGTCGTGGTTGAAGCCGATAATACGGTTACTGACGGGACAAATGCAACTCGTGCAATTACTTTCCTTGCAGCATTCCTCGGCTTAATGATTCTCGGGGTATGGCATGTATTCCGCAAGCGTGGTCGCATTTACATCTGAGGTGATTTCATGACAGACGAAGGAGAAAATTTTACCACATTCAATTCACGCACCCTCGTAGAGATGGTTGGTGATGTTACCGATGAAGCCCTTAAAGCAACTAAAATAAAGGACTTGGTTGGTATTTTGGGCGGCCGTTTCTTCAATTGGGCTCAACGCAAATCAATGTTCCCTCTCCACTTAGGTATCAAATGTTGTGCTCTTGAAATGGCTGCTGCCGGCGGCCCTCGCTTTGACGCAGAGCGCTTTAGTGCAATTTTCCGTAGTAGTCCACGGCAATGTGATGTTCTTCTTGTCAATGGTCCAATCTCTAAGAAATTTGCCGACCCAATCGTTCGTCTTTGGGAGCAAATGCCTGAGCCCAAGTGGTGTATTGCTATGGGTGAATGTGCAATTTCTGGCGGCCCATATTTCCAATCTTATAATATTCTTGAGGGCGTAGATACTTTAGTTCCTGTTGATATTTACATTCCCGGTTGCCCACCACGTCCCGAGGCATTAATTGACGGGTTTGCAAAACTACGTGAGAAGATTATTCGAATTGGTGGAGTGCCAAGCAATCAGCGTGAACATGACGCACCAATTATCATCGGGGAGGACTAATTATGTCGGACAAAGCAACAGGTGCAAGTTGGATGGTAAGGGCAAATCAAAATGAATCCGCTGCCGATGCAGCAGTTTCTGCGATTAATTCACATTTTTCAAAAACCGGAGTCGTCGCTTCAGTATTGAAGCATAGCAGCGGCTCAAAGCGTAGTTATGTTAGCGTAGAGTGCCCACCTGAACATTGGTTGGCCCTAGCAAAATGGCTCCGCTTCGATAATGGCGTAAACCATTGCTCAATGATTACAGGAATCCACCATCCAGATGGCGGGGCAGACAAAGGTTGGGAGGTAGTAGCCCACCTAATGCGAATGCCTGTCAAGAACCAAAAACCTGGCGTTGCTCATGTAATGCGCGGTGGAGAACTCGAAGGTAATGATATTCCAATGGAGTATGAAATTGGAATTACCCTCCCTCCTTCATCGACCCCTACGGTGCCTTCCGTCCAATCCGTTTGGGTTGGAGCAGATTGGAATGAAAAAGAGACTTGGGATTTAGTCGGAATTAATTTTGAAGGCCACAAGGATATGATGCGAGTATTGAACCCTCACGACTCACCTGTTGGTTTCCATCCATTGCAGAAGCAGCACCGTTTGCGTTATGATGGATTTAATGAGATGTATGATGATGCACAAGGTTTTGGCCGCAAACCGATAGATGCGGACAAGGTGAAGTGAGGTGAATTGATATGGCACAAATGTGGATAACAATGGGTCCTCAGCACCCTATGACTCATGGTCTTTGGACCCTGCGCGTAAAAATTGATGGAGAAACCGTCGTTGATACTGAACCCGAGTTGGGTTATATTCACCGTGGAGTAGAGAAAATTTGCGAGTCACG
>LWDU01037423.1_pt1 | contig 31238 bp, 28 predicted proteins | sample 727161 | NCBI WGS metagenome assembly LWDU01 (sample SAMN04566230, study PRJNA314399) | hydrothermal vent metagenome | isolation source: deep sea hydrothermal plume seawater | place: Mexico: Gulf of California, Guaymas Basin | collected 2004-07-11
GGCGAGGCTGAGAAGGCTCCAAGGTCGAGCGCAGGCAAGCAGGAATCATCCGGGGCCCGCGACGATGCAATGTCCGCGCTCAAGGCGCAGATGGAGCTTATGCAGAAACAGCTCGATTCACTGTCGTCCAAGTCCTGAGGCAGGTCCGTTTTAGGGGTGCGGGCTTAGCCGGCGCTTTCATCCAGCGCTTTCGCTGCATAGACATGCCCAAAATCACGCGCCTGAACGATCAGGGCGCAATCGCTTTCGCATGTATAGGCGTAGGTGACGCTTCCGCCTGACCAGAGGCCGAGCGAGCGTGCTTCGATCACCGGATTGACCATGTTGCCGCTGCGCGCTTGATCGCGCGAATATTCGACCAGCTGGACCTGCGCAGGCGAGGGAACAGCGCCCGTCAGCGTAAACCTGTTCCCAGAGATCGCCCTGATTTCAATCTCGTACGGCGTGTTGACCGACCGCTGGCTGTCAATGTTGGCCTCAACCGTGGCTTTGCGTGTCGCCGGGCATTCTTTCTCGCCATTATAGACCGATTGCGGGGTATAGGGGCCGCGCAGACCAAAGCGCTCTGCATAGGCGGTCTGACGCGCCGCGGCGGTTGGAAGCGCCAGCGGGTCAGGCTCTCCGAGATAGTCCCAATAATCCACCGCCCAGGTCAGGATGAGAACGTCGTCGCCACGCTCGCTCTCGATCTCGCGAAGCGTGTCATAGGCTTGCGGACAGACCTTGCAGTTGTGCGAGGCGAACAGCTCCACCAGCACCGGTGTCTCTGCAGATGCAGCACCAGTGCTGCAGCTGAAGATCAGGGCCGGAACGGCGAGAATCTTTTGGATCAGTTTCATGGAAAGCGCACTTACCGCCAGACGGGATGAAATTGAATTCACTAAGGCGTGAAATGAAGGTGCCGCCCTTCTTCCAAAGAGCGGCACCTTGTTTTTAAGCGATTTCTACACGCGCTTATGCGGCTTCGCGGGCGAGGTTTCGCAGAACGTAATGCAGGATGCCGCCATTGCGGTAGTAGTCGAGCTCGTTCTCGGTATCGATGCGCACCAGCGTGGAGACGGTCTGGGTGGAGCCGTCTGCCTTCTTGATGGTGACGTCGATGTCCTGACGCGGGCTGATGTCGCTGATGCCGGAAATGCTGACTTCCTCAGAGCCATCAAGGCCCAGTGACTGCCAGGACTGACCGTCCTTGAACTGCAGTGGAAGCACGCCCATGCCGATGAGGTTGGAGCGGTGAATACGCTCGAAGCTCTCCGCGACAACAGCCTGAACGCCGAGAAGGATCGTGCCTTTGGCCGCCCAGTCACGCGAAGAGCCAGTGCCGTATTCCTTGCCAGCGAAAACCACCAGCTGCTTACCGTCCTTCTGGTACTTCATGGCCGCATCATAGATGGCCATCTGCTCGCCAGATGGGTGATGGATGGTCACGCCGCCTTCGACACCCGGCACCATCTGGTTCTTGATGCGGATATTGGCGAAGGTGCCGCGCATCATGACTTCGTGGTTACCACGGCGTGAGCCATAGGAGTTGAAGTCCATGACCTCGACACCGTGTTCCTGCAGGTAACGGCCGGCCGGGCTGGACGGCTTGATCGCGCCAGCAGGCGAAATGTGGTCGGTCGTGATGGAGTCGGCGAAGAGACCGAGGATGCGGGCATCCTTGACGTCCTCTGCCTTGTCGAGATCGACGGTCATGCCCTCGAAGTATGGCGGGTTCTGCACATAGGTCGATTCCGGCCAGGAATAGGTCTTCGAGCCGGTGACAGAGATGTTCTGCCAGTGCTCGTCACCCTCAAAGACGTTGCCATAGCGCTCAGAGAACATTTCCGGGGTCACAGACTCGCGCATGACTTCGGCGATCTCTTTCGACGATGGCCAGATGTCCTTCAGGTAGACATCATTGCCGTCCTTGTCCTTGCCGAGCGGATCCTTGGTCAGATTGACGTGCAGGGAGCCAGCGATGGCATAGGCGACGACCAGTGGCGGCGATGCAAGATAGTTTGCGCGCACGTCCTGGCTGATTCGACCTTCAAAGTTACGGTTGCCCGAGAGGACAGAGCCGACAACGAGGTCATTTTCGTTCACAGCCTTGGAGATGGCTGGCGGCAGCGGACCGGAGTTACCGATACACGTCGTGCAGCCATAGCCGACAAGGTTGAAGCCCATTGCATCCAGATCATCCTGCAGGCCTGCGCGAGCAAGATAGTCGGTCACGACCTTGGAGCCCGGTGCGAGCGAGGTCTTCACCCACGGCTTGCGGGTCAAGCCCTTCTCGAGCGCGTTGCGGGCCAGAAGGCCAGCCGCCAGCATGACGGATGGGTTGGAGGTGTTCGTACAGGACGTGATAGCCGCGATAACGACGGAGCCATCATGGATGTGATAATCGGTGCCTTCGACCGAATGCATCGACACACCATAGGCTTCCGGGTCGGTATAGACGTTGGTTGCGCCCTCATCGAGGAAACGTGCTTCGCCCTTGGAGTCCGGCGTCGTGTCCGGGTCCTTTGCGCCGCCGCGAATTTCGTTCAGCGCATTACGGAACGCACCATCAGCTTCAGTCAGCAGGACGCGGTCCTGCGGGCGCTTTGGACCGGCCAGCGATGGAACGACGCTGCCAAGATCAAGCTCGAGCGTGGAAGTGTAGACCGGGTCGGCCTGTTCCGGACGCCAGTAACCCTGCGCCTTCGCATAGGCTTCGACCAGTTTCACGCGCTCTGGGTCGCGGCCGGTGTCGGAAAGGTACTGGATGGTCTCTTCGTCGACCGGGAAGAAGCCACAGGTTGCGCCATATTCAGGCGCCATGTTGGAGATGGTGGCTTCGTCTTCGAGGGTTAGGTTCGCAAGGCCCGGGCCGTAGAACTCAACGAACTTGCCGACGACGCCGTGCTTGCGCAGCATCTGGGTGACGGTCAGAACGAGGTCGGTCGCGGTTGCGCCCTCTGCGAGCTTGCCGGTCAGTTTGAAGCCGACAACTTCCGGGATCAGCATGGACACCGGCTGGCCGAGCATGGCCGCTTCAGCTTCGATGCCGCCAACGCCCCAGCCGAGAACGGCGAGGCCGTTGATCATGGTGGTGTGGGAGTCGGTACCGACGCAGGTGTCGAAATAGGCAACGGTCTCGCCGTCTTCTTCCTTGGTCCAGACGGTCTGGCCAAGATATTCGAGGTTCACTTGGTGACAGATGCCGGTGCCTGGCGGGACAACGCGGAAATTGCGGAATGCCTTGGAGCCCCAGCGCAGGAACTCATAACGCTCCAAATTGCGCTCATACTCGACTTTCACGTTCTTCTCGAAGCTCTCAGGGCCGCCGAAAAAGTCGACCATGACCGAGTGGTCGATGACGAGGTCGACGGGAACGAGCGGGTTGATGGCTTCGGCATCGGCGCCGAGCTTTTCGGCCGCGTCACGCATGGCAGCAAGGTCAACAACAGCTGGAACGCCGGTGAAGTCCTGCATCAGGACGCGCGCCGGGCGGTAGGCGATCTCGTGGCTCATGTCGCCTTTGGTCTCGAGCCATTCTTTGAAGGCCAGGATGTCGGCTTTGGTGACCGTCTTGCCATCTTCATTGCGCAGCATGTTTTCCAGCAGCACCTTGAGCGAGGCAGGCAGGCGTGACACATCGCCCAGACCGTTTTCGCCAGCGGCGGAAAGCGAGTAGTAGACGTATGACTTGCCGTCGATATCGAGTGTGCGGCGTGAATTGAAACTGTCGAGGGATGGCATCGTGGGAGTGACCTCTTCTTGCATGTGTCCGGTGGGCGCGCGCCGGTGCGCTGCGCTGGTTTGCCTGTCTCATATAGTCGATGTGCGGCATACGCAATTGCGCGGGGATGAGACTTCTTGCCAGAAAACGCACACATGACGCCTGAGTTTCTGATCAGGGCGGCAGGCCTCGGCGCAATCCGGGGCGAACGCGTGCTGTTCTCCGACCTTTCCCTTGAGGTGAAAGTCGGTGAGGCGCTTGTGCTGCGCGGGGCAAATGGCGCCGGGAAATCGACGCTTCTTCGCATGCTGGGCGGCCTGTCGCGTCCGGACAGCGGGACGGTGGAGCGCCCGGTCCGGCACCACTGGATCGGCCATCGCAATGGGCTGAAGCCGCATGAAACGCCGCGCGCGCACCTGACGCATTGGGGGCGGGTCTGGGGCAGCAGTGCTGAAATGAAAGAGATCGCAGGCCAGATGGGAATTGAGCGGCCCTTCGATGTCGCAGGCCGTCTGCTTTCAGCGGGCCAGAAGCGCCGCACCGCCATTGCGCGCCTCTTGCTGGCGGATCGCCCGCTCTGGCTGCTGGATGAGCCATTCTCTGCACTGGACACCCAAGGCAAGGCGCTCGTCACCGGTCTCATCGACCAGCACAGGGCGTCTGGCGGCGCGGTGATCGCAGCGCTTCATGGCGAAGCGCCCTTCGAGGCGAGTGGTGAGGTGCAGCTATGAAGACCCCCTCTCCCCTTCGTGCCGCTTTCCGTCAGGCGCTTGGTGAGGCCTGGGCAGGCGGCGCAGGTGTGTTGCTCCCGATCGGCTTCTTTGCAGGCGCGGCAATGCTGGTGCCGTTTACGGTGGGCAGTGAGGCCAGCCAGCTTTCCTCCATCGGCACGGGCATCCTCTGGGTCGCGCTTGCGCTTGCCTCCCTCGTTTCCATGGAGCGGGTCTTTCAGGCGGACCTTGAAGACGGCGTGCTGGAGCTCTGGGCGCAGGAGGAGACGCCGCTCTTTCTCGTCGCCGCAGCAAAAATTATCGCGCACTGGCTGGTATCCGGCTTGCCGCTTGTCCTGCTGACGCCGCCCATAGGCATCGCGCTTCAGGTCGACCCGGGCGCGCTTGTGCCTGCCATGCTGGCCTATGGCCTTGGCGGTCTGGCCTTCTTCCTATGGGGCGGCGTTGCGGGGGCCCTGGCGGCAAGCGTGGCGCGCGGCGGGCTTCTCATATCTCTGCTCGCGCTGCCGCTCTTTGTGCCGACCGCGATCTTCGGGGCCCTTGCGACACTCGAAGGGCCTGGCGGGCCGAGCCTGCTTTTCCTCGCCGCCACGACGCTGTTTGCGCTCTCGATTGCACCTTTCGCCGCATCTGCGGCGCTGCGCTTGGCGGTCGATTGAGAGACCTTTATCAGGAGAAGCCATGATCAGGGCTTTTGCCAATCCGCATCGTTTCATGGCGCTTTCGCGCTGGCTCGCGCCTGCCTGTCTGGGCGTCGGCGCGCTGCTGATGGTGTGGAGCGTCTGGCAAGGCCTCTGGGTCGTGCCACACGATGACTATCAGGGCGGCGACATCATGCGCGCCATGTTCGTCCATGTCCCGTCTGCCTGGCTCGCCATGGCAAGCTATATGGGCCTCGCCGCGACCGGCCTCATCTGGTTCGTCTGGCGCCATGAGCTTGCTGACATGGCGGCCAAATCCATCGCGCCGCTTGGCGCGGCCTATACGGCGATGTGCCTTGCGACCGGTTCTATCTGGGGCAAGCCGACCTGGGGCACCTGGTGGCTCTGGGATGATGCCCGCATGATGTCGGTGCTGGTCATGTTCTTCCTGTTCCTTGGGTACATGGCGCTGCGTGCGGCCATGGAGACGCGCCAGAAGGCAGCGCGCGCTGGCGCCATCCTCGCCATGGTCGGCGCCGTCAATGTGCCGCTCATCAAATTCTCGGTCGATATCTGGTCGTCCATCCATCAGGATGCGAGCGTGCTGCGCCTCGACGGACCGGCCATGCCGCCTGTCTATCTGACGCCGCTCCTGATTGGCGGACTGGCGCACATGATCTTCTTTGCGGGCCTCACCATGATGCTGATGCGCGCTGAGGTCTGGGGGCGCCGCGGCGACGTTCTCATCGCGCGCAAGCTGTCGGGGGCCTGATCCATGCTTCCAGTCTTTGAGCAGAACGCAGCCTTCATCTGGGCCATCTATGCAATCGGTGCGGTCGTGCCGGTCGGGCTGTTTGTCTATGCGCTCATCCGCGCGCGCATCGCCAAGCGCCGTCTGGACCGCCTGCAGGCCGAAAGGGAGCGGGGCTGATGAAACGCTGGCTGCTTGTCATTCCAGTCGCTCTTCTTCTCGGGCTCGGCGTGCTTGGCGCCTACCAGCTGATGCAGCCCGATGATGAGAGCTTTGTCGCCAAGGCAGATCGGAGCGCGCCTGAGCGCGCTTTCCCACTGCTCGATGCGCCAGAGCAGGAGATCAGCTTTGCCACCCCGCCCGGTGATGGCCCGGTCATGGTGAACCTGTTTGCCAGCTGGTGCGCGCCTTGCCGGGCTGAGCATGGCGACATCACTGCGCTTGCAGAAACCTTTCCCGGGCAGGTCTACGGCCTTGCCTACAAGGATGCACCTGAAGCGACGCGCGCCTTTCTGGAAGAGCTTGGAAACCCGTTCGAGCAGATCGGTGTCGATCCGTCAGGGCAGGGCGGCCTCGACTTCGGCCTGACAGGTGTGCCCGAGACCTTTGTGATCAGCGCAGACGGGCAGATCATCCTGCATGTGCGCGGTCCGCTGGATGTCGAACGCAGCCAACAGGTCGCAGAAGCGCTCGGCGGCTAGGGCGCGCCTATTTCTTCTTTTTCTTTTTCTTCTTCTTGTCGGACTTCGATTTGTCCGCCTTGGCCGATTTGTCCTTCTTGGACTTCTTCGGCTTGTCCTTGGTGGCCTTGCCTGGGCCGGCGTCCGCGGCTTCTTCGGACACGACGTCCTCAACCTCCGGCTCTTCTTCCGGTGCGCCGATGGCGGCAAGCGACAGGATAAAGCCTGCGCGGCGGTTGGAGCGGATCATGGCGAGCAGGGCGTTGTCCGCAGCTTCGACGCCCGGCAGCGCCGCATCATAGACTTCACGGCCCTTCGCAAGCAGGGATACTGCTTTGGCGCGGGCATCCTCTGGCGACGTCGTCCGCTCGATATAACCTGAGGCTTCCATCCGGCGGACCATTTCGGCCAGTGTGGAGCGGTCGATACCGGTGCGATCGACAAGGCTGGACTGGCTCTGGCCTTCTTCGCTCGCCAGCGCGGCGAGGACGGCAAACTGGCGAAGGGTCAGCCCCTGCGCAGCCAAAGCTTCAGTCGAAAGATTGACCGCGGCCTGCTGAGCTCTGTGCAGCAAATGGCTGGGTGACGTAGAGAGATCGAAGCTCTGCGGGTCTTGTTGGTCAGCCATCACGATCTATCCTTGCAGTTCACTTTACCTGATCCGTTACCAGACAGTATCTGGAAACAAACCGTGTGCGGATCAATGTGCGTTCGTAATAAACCATCACAATAACAGGCTGATGACACAGACAGTGGACGAGAAATTCGAGCTTGGCGTTCCGAACGGCGATGACCGCGAACGCCGCATCTGCCAGACCTGCGGCTTCGTCGATTACCGCAATCCCCGCATCGTGGCTGGCTCGGTCGTGACCAAAGGCGACCAGATCCTGCTCTGCAAGCGCGCAATCGAGCCGCGCAAGGGGTTCTGGACGCTGCCAGCTGGATATATGGAGCTTGGCGAGACCGTCGAGGAAGCCGCCCAGCGCGAGGCCCGCGAGGAAGCTTGCGCCACCATCAATATCGACCGGATGTTGGCGACCTATTCCATTCCGCGTATCGGGCAGGTGCAGGTGATGTTCCGCGCCACTCTGGAATCGGACTTCAAGGCAGGCCCCGAAAGTCTCGATGTGCAGCTTTTCGACTGGAAGGATATTCCCTGGTCAGAGCTTGCTTTCCCGACAGTCGTCTGGGCGCTGACGCATTATGCTGAAACACGCGGAAAGGCGGATTTCGTGCCCTATGGCAATCCGCCCAATACCGACAAGATTACGCGCTAGCTTCGCTTTCGCGCTTGGCGGCGTCGTCATCGCCGTCGCGAAGATGCTTCATCGTATAGGGTACATTCGCCGCGCCGAAGGCCAGCGTGATGACCCAGGTGCCAAGCTTCCACCAGGTTGCCCAGGCATCCTCGAAATTGCGCGCCCCGAATGTGATGCCAAGGAAGTCATACTCCCCCGCGGGGGCCCAGAGCAGGCCTGCGATATAGAGCGGCTCTTCCAGCGGCGGCACGAAATAGCGCCAGACAAACTCATTGGCGGCCGCCATGAAAACAAAATAGCCACCCCATCGGATCGCAAGCTGTGTCCAGGCATGGTCGGGCAGGTCGAACACCGTCTTGAACATCACTTTCCAGATGTTCGTGCCGAAGGCGAGCGAGCCGAAGATGAAGGCGGCAAGGATCAGCTGCTGGATGGTTGGCTTCGCATAGATGAAGCCCTTGTCCTGCAGCACGATGCCGATGATCCCGAAAGATCCGACGATACCTGCGCTAAGCAGTGTGAAGAGCGGCACGCGTCCGCCGGTCATCAGTCTGCGGGCGATAAATCCGACCGTCAGGACGATCAGCACGCCGGTCGCCCAGTAGAGCGCCGTATCGGAATTGATCGACATATTCACGTCGCCGATCGAGGTTTCGACGTCGATACCGAGCAGCCGGATCAGATTGTAGACCGCCACGAATGCGATCACGGGCAGCAATTCACCCCAGATCTGGTTGGCTTTGCTGGCGGCAGTGTCCAGGTCGGAGCTTTTGTCTGTCATGAAGCCTGTTACGTAGCTGGGGGCTCGGTGGATGCGTTGAGCCTGTCTTGCACGAATGATCTGGCACCTCCAGCATCAATCGCAAGCGCGGCTGCGGCGTACACAATCGCCCCGGCGAAGGCTTTCGCGATGAGCTCTGGCCAACCGCCAAAATCCGGCATGATCGCGATGGCTGGCCACATGGCAAACGATGCGGCGAGAATCTTGAGCACCAGTAAGAACGGGAATGGGAAGGCCACATAGCGTCGCCCGCGTCCTGCGATAACCAGTATGCCGATCCCATAGCTCGTGATCGTTGCTGCAACGGCACCGATAATTCCGAACTGCGGGATGAGTATGATGTTTGCGGCGATATTCACGCCCGCTGGGATCAGCATCAGCAGCGCTCGCTCCCCTGTTTTCTGGGCGAGCTGGAAGGCTTCGGCATAATAATGCATCAGAAGACCGTTCATCAGCCCGGCAAAGGCGATCCAGGGGATGATGCGCGCCGCCTGCTCGCGAAGGTCTTCGCCGATCAGCGCTTCGGAAAGCGGCTCTGCAACAAGCGCCAGCCCCATGGCGGCAGGCAGTCCTATCAGTAGCATGGTCGTCACAAGGCTACGTGCTTCGCGCCGTGCGGCGTCAGGGCCTTCCTCTTCGTAGGCGGCGAGCACAAGTGGCTGACCAGCCATGGCGGCCCAGGCGCAAAGGAGAAGGATCGTCTTGTCCGCAACGCCATAGCCCGCCGCATAAGCCCCGACAGCTGCCTCTCCGATGAAGAGTGAGATGAGAAACCGGTCAGCCACCGAAAGCAGAAGATCGAGTGACAAGGCAGCCGCGATTGGCAGGCCATAGGAATAGTATGCGCGGATCTTGTCGGCGCGCGGAGAAGCGTCTTTCGCCTGGTTCTGTAGCCAGAACAGTTGGGGGATACCGACGATGAGACCGGCTATCACCAGACCCATGAAGGGGGCTGCGGCTCCAGCGTCCGTCAACCATGCGATGATGGCTCCGAGCGCGAACCCGCCGAGCAGCTTGAACGAATAGACCAGGACATAGCGTTGTACCTGCTGGCTTGCGCGATGTGCCTCCAGCGTAGCCTGAACCAGCGTGCCGATCGGCATGGAGAGCGCAATCCATGGCAGGAGTTGCAGGTAGCGCGGCATATGCGAGACGGCTGCGGCCAGTATCACCATCGCCAGTGCGGCCAGCAGCAAGGAGCGCAGCAGCAACGCCCGCACTGTCGCGAAATGCTCTGCAAGCGCGCGCTCACCTTCGGCGCGTGCCTTGGCGGTGTATCGATAGGCCGCCGCTTCGCCTGGCGCCAGCGTCAGCGTGTGGATCAGCGCCATCACGGACAGCATCAGCGCGTAACGGCCATACTCTTCCGGCCCCAGCAGGCGCGTGAAAACATAGACCGCCCCGAAGGAGGCGAGCGCGCTGGCGAGGTTAGCTGGCAGATAGCCTGCGAGGTGGCGGGCGAGTTTCATGAAGCTGCCCCTAGCAGCTATATCCGAAAGGAGGATTAAAGGCTGGTCTCAAGCAGGAGGAGGCCCGCCGCGAGGACGCAGGCCGCTACAATCCGGCGCGGCCCGAACCCTTCCTTCAGGAAGACGGCCCCCAGGATCGCCCCGAACACGACAGAAGTTTCGCGCATGGCTGTGACGGTGGCGGCATCGGTCATGGAAAAGGCAAGCAGCGCCGCGCCATAAGAGATGACCGAAGAAACGACGAGCTGCGGGCGCAGGCGCTTGAAAAGCTGGCCGCGCCGCGTCCAGACCGTCACGGCGGTGGTACCCAGCCAGTCGAGCATGAAAAGCCAGACAATGAAGGTGAAACGGTTCTCTGCGAGGCGCACGCCATAGGCATCCGTCACTGAATAGAGCCCGATGCCGAGCGCGGTGAGCCCGGCCCACATGAGCGCGATCCGGTCCAGCGAGGCCTGATCCAAGGATTTTCCGGCGGGCAGCGCAAATACGATCAGCGCCAGTGTCGCCAGCGTCAGCCCCGCCCAGCCCAGCAGTGTCGGCATTTCCTGCAGGGCAAAGACCGCAATGATGGCGGTCGCAAGTGGCGCGAGGCCCCGCATAACGGGGAAGACCAGCGACAGGTCGCCCCTGTGAAGGGCGCGGATCATGAAGAACTGGTAGATCCAGTGCGCGCCGATCGCCATCGCGATGGCTGGCCAGAGCGCGGCTTCTGGAAACGGCACGAAGAAGGCAAAAGGCAGAACACAGAGCGCCGAGGTGATCGACAGCACCATACGCGCGCTGAGCACGTCGCCGCCGCGCTTTACCGCAAAATTGGCAAGCGCGACTGTGACCGCTGACAGCAAGCAGAGAAGAAGGGGGAGCGTGGTCGCTGACATGGCCTGCCCTGTCGGGCTGGAGTGGCCTTATTGTCAAGCTGGATGGGTGGGAAAGGAATGCACAAGGACCACATGCGCCGTCTTAGCGCTCGTGTCCCGTCGACCTAGTAACTAGGTGGGTGCCGGTTAGGATAGGCCACGGCCAGTCCCAGCGCCAGCTCCCTTGACGGAACGTAAGGTCGGCGGACAGCTGGCTTCCTCGAACGCCGCAGCCCTTGTGCTATCCTATGAGATAATGCGCCGGGTAGGGTTTGAACAGGGGCAATGCACGTCGGTTCGTCGCAGGAGACGCGCATCGGGATTGATGACAGCGACTTCATGAAAAACCATTAAATTACAAAGCGCTCACATCGCCCCTCAACGGGTTGAACCATAGCTGTCGATCTGTTTGGCTCCTCCGCGCTAACAAGGAAAGGAGAGCATCCATGTCTCTCAACAGATTTCGTTTCGGCACCGGCGCCGCCCTCGCAGTAGCCATGACCTTTGCAGGCGGCGCGGCTGTCGCTCAGCAAACTGCACCTCAGCAGGCCCAGCCGCAGATGCAGCAGCCAGAGATCGATCCAGTCAGCGATGCAGAGATCGAGCAGTTCGTTGCTGCCAATGGCGCACTCACGGAAATTGCTGAAGAAGCAACGCCGAAGCTGCAGGCCGCCGAAGATCAGGAAGCCGCCCAGGCCATCGAAGCTGAGGCCCAGGCCGATATGATTGCAGCCATCAAGGCCGAAGGCCTGACCGCGCAGCGCTTCACGCAGATCGTACAGCTGGCGCAGGTCGATGCTGAGCTTGCCACCAAGATCCGCACGGAAATGAACAGCTAGGGCGCTGTTAAAGCCTGATTATTCAAGACAGGGCCCTGCCGGTACGGTGGGGCCCTGTTTTTTCGCAGATAGAATTTCCGCCTTCTGATCGCCCGGTTTAGGGCTTGTCTTGGTCACTCTGTGGTGAGACGTTTCCCTTAGGTGCAGGCATCAGGCCTGCGGGAGGTCCGGACGATGAGATACTTGCTGCTAGCTGGTGCGCTTGCGCTTTCCGCCTGCGGAGGCGATGCGCCTGACGAAGAGGCCCAGACCACGCCGGTTGAGGCAGGCCCGATGGTCGGCGATGAAGTGCCGGTTGAGCAGCAGCCCCTGCCAGAAATTGTCTCGCCGCTCGCAGAGGCAGATCCGTTAACGCCCGGTACGTATTGCTATTTCCGTCATGACGCGAACGTTACTGAAGGCCTTGAGGTCATGGTCAATAGTGATGGCACGGTCAGCGGCGACAATTGGGGCATTATTCACCAGGAGGCGGCTGGCTATTACGCAGCCTTCTCGACAGTCCTGACCAGCGGCATGATCGATGATACAGCGGCGGTGATGTTCGACACCCAGACTGATGTCGACGGCGACAGCCAGGGGGGCAGCGCCATCTGGTATCTCGCCACCGAAGGCGCGGTCCCTGACGGGCTCGACATCATGCTGGAGCCTGCCGAGTGCGAAGGCTTGGAAGAGCGGGTTCAGGAAGCCGGCGCGCCTTAGGCGCCGGTCTGAGCGGCATAGAAAAAGCCCCAGCTTTTCAAGGCCGGGGCTTTCTTGTGTCTGTCGAGAGGCTGCCTAGTTAAGCAGTTGCGTCACAAGCTGGGTCGCCAGCTGAACCATGACGATGTCGCCATCGACTTCGGCGTAATAATAGCCGTCGCGCGGGGCGTTCAGACCATAGCGGTCATAGTCGCGGATCACGCGATAGTCGTTATAGGTGCGGTCATTGTAGCGAATGGCGTCGCGCTGGCCGTCTTCATAGCCTTCATTATAGGCGCGCTGCTCATCGCGGCGGTCGTCATACCGGTCGCGGTAGTCGCTGCGATCGACACCCGGAGTACACCAGCCCTTCTTGGCGTGGCCTGGCGGGCAATGCTGTGGGTCAGCAAAGGCCGGGGTTGCAGTGGCCGCAAAAGCAGCGGCGGCAGCGCCATAAGCGCCGAATTTAATGAGCTTTTTCATGAGCCTCTTGTCCTTTCGATGCGTTCTGCACGGCATTGAAACGGACATAGGGAATAAGCGGTTCCCGTGAGCAGGCTTAACTTGAATTAAGAAAAGCTACTTCGCAAACAGGCGGGACATGTCGGCGAACGCCTTGATTTCTATGGCATTACCTGAAGGGTCGGTGAAGAACATGGTCGCCTGCTCGCCCGGCTCACCCTTGAAGCGGATATAGGGCTCGATCAGGAATTCCACTTTACCTTCAAGGCGTTGGCGAAGCGCCTCCCAGCTTTCTATGTCCAGCACCAGCCCGAAATGGCGCACGGGCACGCCTTTCCCGTCGACTTCATTAGTTTGAGCCGTTCCGCATAGCTCTGGTGCGAGATGCGCGACGATCTGGTGCCCATAGAAGTCAAAATCGACCCATTCAGGGCTCGACCGCCCTTCCGGGCAGCCCAGAAGCTCCCCGTAAAAGCTGCGCGCGGCGGAAAGGTCATGGACCGGAAAGGCAAGATGAAAGGGATGCATGGCGTGGAAACTCGCGTGGAAGCCCCGGCGGGTCAATCTCGATTTTCCGGTCGGATGGTGGGGGGAAACCCGGGCGTCTGGACAGTGCAGTGACGGTGCACTGGCGGTGCATGGGCGGTGTTTTTTGGAAGAGGCGTCTGCGCTCACCGGCAGGTGGAAAGCACGTAAGCATTTAGACTTGGGCGTTTCGCTAGCGAAGGGGCTACCGGAGCGCTTCTGCTTTCTCGTTCTCGAGATCGAGTTTCTTGTTCTGTATGTTTGGATCTTTGGAACTCTGCACACAACTGTTCCATGTTTTTGCGATTTGAACCGAATGTTCATGGAAGTCGTCTATTTGCTCGACAATCTTCTTGGCGAACTCGCTAAGAAGCTCCATTTCGACAATGATTTCCGAGTGGTCTTTGGTATTAAACTCGCCCTCAATAGTTTGAGCTCTTGTTCTCTTAGCTCCAGCAGCCAGCATCATCTTGTGAAGGTCCTGCTTCCGTGAAGAAAAGGACTGAACGTTAGAAAGAATAGAGTTTCTGAGCCGATAAAGTTCGGCGATCTGATTAATGAGCTCAGACGACAGAAACTCACCCAGTCCAAAAAACGTTTCTCCGCTTACAAACTTCGCGGGCTTTTCGCCACCCATGAGCGGATCCATAATCTGCGCTGGATTGATCGGCCGCTTTTTCCCAAGAAATATCTCTCGGTACGAATTTTTCAGCGCAAAAACGTCATTGAAAGTGTCGATGATGTCGAAATAGAGAAGGAAGAGCTTTTGCCTGAGCGCCGTAGTTTCACGCTCTGCTTCCCGCTTTTCTTTTCTTGCGCTGAAAAAAAGCGTCACAAAAAAGGTGATGCCTCCCCCTAGCAGAACGCCGATAATCGAAATGAAGAATTGCGTGAGCCAGCTACTTTGCTTTTGCTCAAACGCAAAAAATACAAAAGTCGGCAGCTCCCACTCCATTCGCAAAGCTCACACATCCACCTCAGCTTCAAGCGCATTGTCCTGGATGAACTCGCGGCGGGGTTCGACGACGTCGCCCATGAGGCGGGTGAACATGTCGTCGGCGTCGTCAGCGTGGGCGACCTTGACCTTGAGCAGGGTGCGGGCGTTGGCGTCGAGCGTGGTTTCCCAGAGCTGGTCGGCGTTCATTTCGCCAAGACCCTTATAGCGCTGGATCTTGAGGCCCTTGCGGCCTGAGGCGAGCACGGCTTCGAACAGGCCGACCGGGCCGTGAACGACGACTTCGCCCGCCTTGTCATTGCGCAGGATGGCCGGGCTCTCATAGAGGTGGCGCACATGCTGGGCGTGGCTGTTGAGGCGGATCGCGTCCTGGCTGGCCAGAAGCGCGCGGTCCAGCACGGCCTTTTCTTCAACAGAGCGCACTTCACGGCGCAGGGTGAGATTGCCGTCCTCGAACGTGCCTTCCCATGTGTCCTCGCCTTCCTCGGCAATCAGGTTGAGGCGTTCGGCTGTCTTTTTCGCATTGGTGTCGTTTGCGTCAGGGGCGAGCGCGCCTGCAATGGCCGCCTGCTCGACGATATGGCCCGGTGCGCGCAGCGAGAGGCGCCAGAGAGCCGTCTTGAAGGCGGCGGCCTCGCGCACATTGGCGCGCAGGTCTTCGCCTGCGATCTGCGTGCCGTCCTGAAGGATCAGGGCCTCGCCGGTTGTGCCTTCCTCAATGAGGTAATTGTCCATCTCGATATTGTCTTTGAGATAGCGCTCCGAGCGACCGCGGCTCACTTTGTAGAGCGGCGGCTGGGCGATGTAGAGATAGCCCCGCTCGATAATCTCCGGCATCTGGCGATAGAAGAAGGTCAGCAGCAGGGTCCGGATGTGCGCGCCGTCAACGTCGGCGTCAGTCATGATGATGATCTTGTGGTAGCGCAGCTTGTTGATGTCGAACTCATCGCGACCAATGCCGGCGCCGAGCGCCATGATCAGCGTGCCGACCTGGTCAGAGCTCAGCATCTTGTCAAAGCGGGCGCGTTCCACGTTCAGGATCTTGCCGCGCAGGGGAAGGATGGCCTGGTTTGAGCGGTCACGGCCCTGTTTGGCCGAGCCACCTGCAGAGTCACCCTCGACGATGAAGATTTCGGACTTGGACGGATCCTTTTCCTGACAGTCGGCAAGCTTGCCGGGCAGGGAGGTGATATCGAGCGCGGTCTTGCGGCGGGTCAGCTCACGCGCCTTGCGGGCAGCTTCGCGCGCGGCGGCCGCCTCGACGATCTTCTGCATGATGTTGTGCGCTTCCTTCGGGTTCTCTTCGAACCATTCAGAAAGCTTCTCGCCCATCAGGCTCTCGACCACAGGGCGGACTTCGGAGCTGACAAGCTTGTCCTTGGTCTGCGACGAGAATTTTGGGTCAGGCACTTTTACTGACAGGACGCAGGTCAGGCCCTCGCGCGCATCGTCACCCGTAATGTCGACCTTTTCCTTCTTCGCAAGGCCCGTCTCGGTCGCGTATTTGTTGATGATCCGGGTCAGCGCGCCGCGGAAGCCGGCAAGGTGGGTGCCGCCATCGCGTTGCGGGATGTTGTTGGTGAAGCAGAGCACCTGCTCGTGATAGCTGTCGGTCCAGGCAAGGGCTGCCTCAACCGTGATGCCGTCCTTCTCGCCGACCGTATAGATCGTGTCCGGGATCAGCGTCTGGCGCTGGCGATTGAGGTGCTCGACAAAGGCTTTGACGCCGCCTTCATATTCAAGGACCGCCTCATAGGCTTCGGGCCCGCGCTCATCGCGGAAGACGATCCGCACGCCGCTATTGAGGAAGGCGAGCTCGCGCAGGCGGTGCTCCAGCGTCTTGCGGTCATATTCGGTCATGGTGAAGGTCGAGGCAGACACCATGAAGCGCACGGCCGTGCCGGTGAGGACCTTGCCATTTGGTCGGTTCGGGCTGGTGCCGACCTCTTTCAGAGGCGCTTCCACGGCGCCGCCATCGATGAAACGGACGAAGTGTTCCTTGCCGCCCCGGTGGATGCGCAGCTCCAGCCAGTCCGACAGGGCGTTGACGACAGACACGCCGACGCCGTGAAGGCCGCCAGACACCTTGTATGAGTTCTGGTCGAACTTGCCGCCAGCATGCAGCTGGGTCATGATGACTTCGGCGGCTGAGACGCCTTCTTCCTTGTGCATCTCGACCGGAATCCCGCGGCCATTGTCGGTGATTTCGGCAGAGCCATCAGCGTGCAGCGTGACGGTGACTTCGTCCGCATGACCGGCAAGGGCTTCGTCGATCGCATTATCGACGACTTCGTAAATCATGTGGTGCAGGCCGGACCCGTCATCGGTGTCACCGATATACATGCCAGGGCGCTTGCGGACCGCTTCGAGGCCTTTGAGGACCTTGATCGAGTCGGCGCCATATTCGGGCATGTTGTCTGTCGGTTCAGCCATGGGAGCGTGTCGCTTTCTGATTCGTCACAATTGTTTGAAATTATAGAGGATTTGCCCAGAGAAGGGAAATCGCCGCCCCTTTTGCAGGGGCGTTATTCCAGTGTGTTTTCAGGGGCTTGCGAGGGGCTGCAAAAATTTGCGGCAGGCCCCGCCAGAATGCCGGCAAAACCGGGCTGAGGCAGCCCTAGTCCTTGAAGACGGGTGCGCGCTTCTCGCGGAAGGCGGCAGCGGCTTCGGCGAACTCCGCGGACTGGAGCTGGGCGGCAAAAATCTCGCCCTCGGCGCGCATCTGGTTGGCGATGGCGTCGCGCGAATGGTTGATCAGCGCCTTGGATTTCAGCACCGCATTTGGCGGTGAGGCCGCGATCTTGCGGGCTGTGTCCATGGCCGTCTTCATGAGGGCGCTATCTTCCACCACGCGGGAGACGAGGCCGCAGCCGAGCGCTTCATTCGCGCTGAGAATCCGTCCGGCGAGCAGGACTTCATTTGCCATGGAGCGGCCCACAACGGCTGGCAGGGTGAGCGAGGAGCCTGCCTCTGGCACCAGGCCGAGCTGGGTGAACGGCGCGCGGAAGTTGGCGCTCTCAGCGGCAAAAGAGATGTCGCAATGGAGCAGCATGGTGAGGCCAACGCCAATGGCGGGGCCATTGACCGCGGCGATGAGCGGCTTTTCAGCGTCGCGGATGGCATTGAGAAAGCGGGTAACTGGCGGCGTGCCGCTCTCGCGCTCCTCGATAGAGGCAAAATCTGAGAGGTCATTGCCAGCGGTGAACATATCGCCTTCGCCGGTAAAGACGATTGCGCGGATGGACTTGTCGCTATTGGCGCCGTTCACCGCATCGGCCATCGCGCCATACATGGCCTGCGTCAGCGCATTCTTGCGCTCAGGGCGCGCAATGGTGATCGTCAGGATGTAGTTCTCAAGATGGGTCTTGATATGCTCGCTCATGGCTGGCGGCTCCGCTTTGGCTGTGTTCCCGCATGCTTGTGGCGCAGGCAGCGTGCCTGAGGCAAGCCGTTCCGTTGCGGGGGTCCAGCTGGAGACGTGCTCCTAAACCTGTTCTGAGGCCAGCACGCGCTCTGGCAGCGCTGATACGGAGTAGCGATAGCTGCCGGGTTGAATATCGACCTCGGCTTCGCCGCCGAACGTTTTTGGGGCAATGCGTTTGAGTATGACGCTGCCGAAGCCGCCCTTCGCCTTCTTCACACTCGCATCGACGCGCGGCGTCTTGAGGCTTTCTTCCCAAGAGAAATGAAGGCGGTCGTCGGAGGACCAGCCAAAGCGGGCCGTGCCGCCTTCACCGCCAAGCGCGCCATGCTTGACCGAATTGATGCCAAGCTCATGGAGCATGAGGGACATGGCGAAAGCCGCGCGCGGCGTGATCTCGAAATCTTCTTCAGCTTCAACGCTGACAACAGGTTCGCCTGCGCCCGCTTCGAAGGCCGCGAGTGTCTGCTTGGCCAGCTCGCGCATGGACACGGATTCGGTGCCGCTTGAGGCGATGAGGGACTGAGTGAGGGCGAGTGCGTTCACCTTCTCGCGCAGGCGCGAGACATATTCCTCGTGCTCGAGGTCTGCCTTGTCGAGCAGGGAGATGAGCGATGAGACGTGGGCGTACATGTTGCCCATGCGGTGCTGCAGCTCGCGATTGATAACGGAAAGCTCGCTCATTTCGCGCAGCTTTTCATCTCGCTGGATAAGGCCGATCACGCTGTCGCGGATATCGCACAGGATTTCGCGGTCAGTTTCGTCAAAGGTCTCGCGCGGCTCATAGTCGATCACGCAAAGCGTACCGATCGCATGGCCATCGGCCGTGATGAGCGGGGCGCCGGCATAGAAGCGGATATGCGGCTCACCCGTAACAAGCGGGTTGTCAGCAAAGCGGGGATCCTTCGTCGCGTCGAGGACAACCGTGATATCGGCGCTCTCGATCGCGTGTGTGCAGAAGGAAATGTCGCGGCTGGTTTCCTCGCCGTCAAAGCCATAGCAGGACTTGAACCACTGGCGATCACTGCCGACGAGCGAGACGAGCGCGGTCTCGGCCTCCAGCGAATTGGCAGCCAGACGGGTCAGCCGGTCAAAACGCTCGTCCTGCTTGCTATCGAGCAGGTTGGTGTCTGCTAGCGCCCTCAGTCGCTCTGCTTCGCTCATAGTCCCCAACGCGCCCGCGCAATCAAGGCGGGTGTACCTCCGTTAAACTCAACACAGAAGTGTTCAGTCTGCGGCCTGATTGCAAGGCCGCGAAGTCATGCGAACACTTGCCTGAAGTTAAAAAATGAAAGGAAAAAGGTCTAGGCCAAAATAGCTGCGCCGCCGGCATCGACCTCAATATGCTGGGCGCGGTCACCAAAGGCGTCGAAGAGAAAGCGCTCTGTTCCTGTCAGCCAGCTCTGGCCGGGAAGAGCGCTCAATTCATCAAACAGGGCCGCGCGCCGGTCAGCGTCGAGATGGGCGGCTGCCTCGTCCAGCAAAAGAAGCGGAGCAGGGCCGCCACCATCGCTTGTCAATGCTGTTGCGGAGGCAAGGATGAGGCCGATGAGAAGCGCTTTCTGCTGTCCGGTTGAGGCGTCCCCCGCGACCATGCCTGTCGGCCGGTGGATGACCTTGAGGTCGCTGCGGTGCGGGCCGGTCAGTGTGCGGCCAGCGGCGGCGTCGCGCCTGCGCATGGTGCGATAGGTTTCGACGAGGCCTTCGAAGATCGTCTTGAAATCCTCGCCTGCGGCGGCCGAGGTTTCGGCCTCACCTTCTAGAGAGAGATCGCCCTTGGGAAAATAGCCCTCGGGCCGGGCATCGACAGCGGCCTGCAGGCCTTCAAGCACTCCCGCCCGGTTAATCGCGAGCTCTGCGCCCGCCTCGGCCATGCGGGTCTCAATCGCGTCGGCCCAGGCCGGATCGACATGGCCGCGCTCAAGAAGGGCGTTTCGCTCTCGCATGGCGCGCTCATAGCGGGCAGCCGCCGTGCCGTGTGAGGGAATATGCGCCATGACCTGACGGTCAAAGAAACGTCGCCGGTCGGATGCGCCGCCTCGAAAGATGGAGTCCATGGCAGGGGTCAGCCAGACGATGCGGACAAGCTCTGCGAGGTCACCTGCCTGCGCCGGGGCCCCGTCGATGCGGATCACACGCTTGGCGGAACTGCCATCTGTTTCAAGACCAACACCAATGCGTCTGTCATCGAGATTGGCAGAGACGGTCCAGCCAGCGTCTGCGCCATGGCGGGTCAGCTCAGATAGAGAGGCACTGCGCCCGTCTAGGTCGAGCGACAGGCTCTCATAATTGCGAAAATCCTTGAGGCGCAGGCGGGTAAGGGCGGTCATCGCCCCCGCTTACACCCGAAGCGGCATCAGCACATAACGTGCAGCCGGATCTGCAGGATCAAGGATGAGGGCAGGGGAGGCCGGGTCGTTCAGCATGAACTCGGCGTCCTCCGCCTCAATCTGCGCGGTCACATCGAGCAGGTATTTGGCGTTGAAGCCGATTTCCATCGCCTCGGCGCTATAGTCGCACTCAATCTCTTCATGGCCCTGACCGGTTTCGGCCGAGTTCACGGCGAGCACGAGGCGGCCGTCATCGAGCGAGAGTTTCACTGAACGCGAGCGCTCTGCCGACACCGTCGAGACGCGATCGACAGCGGACTCGAACGCCTTGTTGTCGATGACGAGGCGCTTGTCGTTGCCCTTCGGGATGACGCGCTGATAGTCCGGAAAGGCGCCGTCGATAAGCTTTGATGTCAGCACGGCGCGGCCAGCGCGGAAGACGATCTTGGTCTCAGAGACGGAGACCGACACATCGCCATCAGCGCTGTCGATCAGGCGGCGCACTTCGGCCACGGCCTTGCGCGGAACGATAACGCCGTCGAGGCCTTCGGCGCCCGATGGCGCCGCGCAATCAGCGAGCGCGAGACGGTGACCATCGGTTGCAACCGCGCGGAGCACCTTGCCTTTGTCGCCATCGGCGGTGTGCAGATAGACGCCGTTGAGATAGTAGCGCGTCTCTTCGGTAGAGATTGCAAAGCGGGTCTTGTCGATAAGGCGGCGAAGATCGGCAGCCTCCACATCGAAGGTCACGGCGTCGTCGTCGCCCGTCATCGTCTGGAAGTCGCTGGCCGGGAGCGTTGGCAGCGCGAAGTTTGCGCGGCCGGAGCGGATCGTCAGGCGGCGGTTTTCCGGGTTCAGCTCCAGCTCGACATCAGCGCCGGATGGCAGCTTGCGGACAACATCGAACAGCGTGCCGGCGGGCGCGGTCACGGCGCCTTCGCTGGCAATAGTTGCGTCGGCGCTATCGACGGCCTCGATGTCGAGGTCCGTCGCAACGAAGGTGACTTCGCCGCCCTTTGCTTCCATCAGGACGTTGGAAAGGATCGGAATGGTGTTGCGGCGCTCGACCACGTTCTGCACGTGCGACAGCGCGTTGAGCAGGTCACTTCGTTCAATCGTCAGCTTCATGCGTCAGCCCATTACAACGGCCTGGTTAAGGCCGCATCCTTTCCTGCCCGTCTGCACGGGCGTTAAACTCGAATCGGCCCGCCTCCTGCGGGGAGACGGGCCGAGTACACTTGTCAAAATCGCTGAAATTGCAAGCCCTGTGCGGCCAAACGCTGCGTAGAAATCTGGCCTCAGGTCGAATGCGTTCAGCCGTTACCTTCAGACTGGATGTCGAAGACCGCTTCACGGACCTGTTCAACCTGCCGGACCATTTCCGGATCGGTCTGAAGCTGGCCTTTCACCTTGCGCCATGCGTGGATGACGGTGGTGTGGTCCTTCTTGCAGAAAGAGCGGGCAATCTGCGGCAGCGATTTGTCGGTCATCTCGCGGCAGAGATACATGGCGACCTGGCGCGGCGCGCAGACATTGCGCGACTTGCTGGAGCTTTCGATCTCGGACTTGGAGAGGTTGTAGCTGCGCATGGCGGCCCGCTTGATATTGTCGAGCGATGGCGCCTGATACTCGCCCTGCTGACGGCGAAGGACCGTGCACAGCATTTCGAAGGTTGGCGCGATCTCACCGTAGCGGGTTTCTGACTGCAGGGAGTAGAGCACGCCGCAAAGGTCACGGCCCGGGCCGCGAACGGTGGCGACGATCTTCTCGCGCATGTCTTCGTCAATCTCGAAGTTCGGCTGGCCCTGCTGGATGAGGTTCGCATGAAGGCTGACGATCTGGCGGCGCATTTCCTGGTCAGGAAGGCCAACCTCGACAGCGGCGGCGCCCATCAGTTCGCCGCGCATACGTGCGGAGAAGCCTTTGAGGTCACCCGGCGCCTCATCAGCGGTCAGGATCACCCGGCCACCTTCGGCGGTGACGGCGCGCAGGGACGCAAAGAAAGCCTCATCGGTCTTCTTCTTGTTTGCGATCCATTGCAGATCGTCGATCAGCAGAAGGTCATTGTCGCGGACCTGCGACTTCAGGCGGCGGGTGTCGCCATCACGCGCGCCGTCAACAAAGGCCGTCATGAATTCTTCAGCTGACATATAGGTCACGCGGCGGCCATCGTCCTGGCGGATGACGGCTTTCTCGATCGAGCGCAGGATGTGCGTCTTACCGGTGCCCTGACGGCCATAGATGAGGGCGACGTCAGCGTGGACCTGCTTGTTCTCGACCGTGACTTCCGCGAGGCGGACAGCGGCGCGATTGGTGTCACCGACGATCAGCGTCTCGAAGCTCATTGCGCTGCCATGACGTCCCGGGGTTGCGGAGGACGTTTCAGGCGCCGCGGCTTCTGCCTTGCTGACAGCTTCGGTGTTGCCGGACCAAGGATAGCCGACAAGGTCACGTGTATCTTCTGGAATATCCTTCCAGCAGGCGATTTTCAGTGCGCGGCCACGTGGGTCGGCCTTGCGCCAGGCGCGGCGCAGCATGGGGCGGTGCTGGCTGTTGATGCGCTCATAGGCAAGCTGGTCGCGCGCCGCGATCAGCACGGTGCCATTGTCGTCGGCGACAAAGCGCAAATCTGAAATCCATTTATCGAAGTCGTGTGGAGACGACTCTTGGCGTGCATCTTCAAGAACCGTGCGCCACAGATCCATGCCCCTGTGATCATCGCCGCGCCGGGTGTCAGTGTTTCTTTCACTTTCGTGCCTGCCAGATTCTTCCTGCAGCCCCATAGGAACTTCCCCTTTTTTCTGTGTTTTGTCCTATTCTCTACGCGTCGACTCAGACCATAGCTCGGGTGTTCGGGCCCAATGGGAGCCCGTCCAAAATCTGCCGTGCAAAGATCAAATTCCGTCGATGGCTGAAGTTAACCACAGGGCTTCCAAACCTGTCTACAAGCCTTTTTGGGAATCTTCGGCACTTCTGGAGTTGACTCATTTCTGTCACCGAAAAAGCGGCGATGAATCAAACTCGTAAGCTTGTGTAAAAATATATAGGTACGATTTGTGCCGTTTTTACACTTTGATGTTCCGATTATGTTCTGTCAACGGAATCGGCTTCTAATTGCTGTGTAAAACACGATTTTTGACACCAAAAATATGCAATTTTCAATCAATGTTTAAGCAATGAAAAAAGGCCTGCATGATCGCTCATGCAGGCCTCGTCGTTTTTCAAGGACAGCCCTTGGAGGGTTGTCTTAGCCCATCGCCTTAATGCGCGCGCTGAGGCGCGAAATTTTGCGGGAGGACGTATTCTTGTGAAGAATGCCCTTGCCAGCAGCGCGCATGATTTCCGGCTGGGCGGCCTGGAGAGCGGTCTGCGCAGCGGACTTGTCGCCCGATGCAATCGCTTCCTCGACCTTGCGGATAAAGCTGCGCATCCGCGAACGGCGTGCGGTGTTGATTTCCGTGCGGCGCGCGATCTTGCGCACCATCTTCTTGGCTGAGCGTGTGTTCGCCATCAAAAACTCCTGAGTGTCCCGTCGGACGCAAGCGGCGGACATACCCAAAGGCCCCCTCGGCGTCAACTGTGATGGGCTGCAACGGCTGAAGAAAGCGCAGCGGCCCGTGCGGGTGCGTCGGTCAGGCGCAGGAACGCGCCCACCCCCGCACGCTTTCTACCTTATCAGACATAAGGAATGACGCCATGACCCAATCCGCCCGCGCTGCCATTGTAGACAAGGCAGAAGCCGAATTTCGCCTGACTGATGTTGAGATAGATGAGCCCGGTCCCCATGAAGTGCGGATCCGCATCGTGGCAACGGGGCTCTGTCATACAGACCTCGCGGTTCGCGATGGGATGCTGCCGACCAACTTCCCCGTTGTGCTGGGACATGAGGGCGCCGGTGTGATCGAGGCCGCTGGCGAACATGTCCACGGGCTGAAAACTGGCGACAGGGTCGTATTGAGCTATGGCTCCTGCGGGGACTGTCGGCCCTGCATGGAGGGCGACCCGGCCTATTGTGATGAGTTCACCGACCTCAACTTCCTGAACAGGCGTCTCGGCAGCGATCAGAAAGTGTTCAAGGCTGAGGTGAATGCCGCTTTCTTCCAGCAGTCCTCATTTGCGACCTTCGCTATCGCGCATGAGCGCAATGTCGTGAAAGTGCCGGATGAGGCGCCGCTCAAGCTGCTTGGGCCGCTTGGCTGCGGGATCCAGACTGGCGCTGGCGCCGTGCTCAACACGCTCGCCCCGCGCGCAGGCACGTCGATCGCCGTCAGCGGGGTTGGCAGCGTCGGACTTTCCGCCGTGATGGCGGCAAAGCTCGCCGGCTGTCATCCGATTATCGCCATCGACATGCAGGAAGAACGCCTGAAGCTCGCAAAGGAGCTTGGCGCAACCCATACGATCAAGGCGGATGAAGGCGAGGTGCCGGAAATGATCCGCGAAATTGCGCCAGAAGGCGTCGACGCAGTCATAGAGTGCTCGGGCGCCAAACCGGCGGCGCGGGCAGGCTGGGCTTCTCTTGCCAATCGCGGGGCACTTCTCATCGTTGGCGCGCCTCCCGGCGGGACCGACTACGACTTCGATGCCAATGAACACATTCTGAGCGGCCGAAAGATAATTGGCTGTGTTGAGGGTGATAGCGTCGTGAAGGTCTTCATTCCTCGCCTTATCCAGCATTATCTCGACGGCAATTTCCCATTCGACAGGCTGGTCAGCGAGTACAGCTTCGATGACATCAATAAAGCCGTCCACGACATGGAAGAAGGAAAGGCGATCAAGCCGATCCTGATCATGGATGAAGACGCCTAGAAAGGTCTGTCAGCTGAAACAAAAAAGAGGCGCATCGGGCCAGTCCCGGTGCGCCTCTTTTCATTTTGAGTGTTGTGCAGACCCTTAGCGGTTCTTGAAGTGTGGCTCGCGCTTCTCGACGAAGGCTTCCATGCCTTCTTTCTGGTCTTCGGTGGCGAAGAGGGAATGGAAAAGACGGCGCTCAAACATCACGCCCTGGCTGAGCGTGGTCTCATAAGCGGCGTTGACCATTTCCTTGGTCATCATCGCGGTCGCGCGCGGCAGGGACGCAATCTTGCGCGCGACGGACCGGGCTTCGTCCATGAGGTCATCGGTCGGCACAATGCGCGAGACGAGGCCGCAGCGCTCAGCTTCCTCAGCATCCATCATGCGGCCGGTGAGGCACATTTCCATGGCTTTGGACTTGCCTGCGAAGCGGGTCAGACGCTGCGTGCCGCCTGCGCCTGGTGAAACGCCGATGGTGATTTCCGGCTGGCCGAATTTTGCGTTTTCAGCCGCGAGGATAAAGTCACACATCATGGCAAGCTCACAGCCGCCGCCAAGGGCGTAGCCGGACACTGCCGCGATGACCGGCTTGCGCATCCGGGAGGCGCGCTCCCAGTTGCGGGTGATGAAGTCACTATAATAGGCGTCGAGATAGGATTGCTCGCGCATTTCCTTGATGTCGGCGCCAGCGGCGAATGCCTTCTTGGAGCCGGTAATGACGATGCAACCGATTGAGGCGTCATTGTCGAACCGGTCGAGCGCTTCGGTCAGCTCATCCATGAGTGCATTATTGAATGCGTTGAGCGCGTCTGGACGGTTCAGCGTGATGATGGCGACTGCCTCATCCACCTCAGTCAAAAGCGTTTCATAGGCCATGATAAGATCTGGTTCCTGTGCTTGCTTGCCTTTCGCGGTCTCTGCCGCAAGTTTGGGAGGGATAGGGGAAGATCGACCCCTCGTCGATAGGGAGTGACCAGCATGACAATGACAAGCCTGAAGAGTTCTGTGGGTGGAGGCGCCTTCCTCCTGGCGGCCATGACGGCCTTCTGTCCGGCCGCAGCGGCTCAAGCACCCGGCGCCGAGGATGGTGATGCGGGCGCCCTGCCAGCCCCTTTTGAATACAGTGATCCGGCCGAAGGTGACCGGATGCCGTCGGGCCGCGATATCGGTACGCGTTCATCAGTCGTCGCCCCGAATGCAGCTGCGGCGACGGCACATCCGCTGGCAACCCGCATCGCGCTCAATGTGATGGAAGATGGCGGCAATGCCGTTGATGCGGCGATTGCGGCCAATGCCATGCTGGGCCTTGTCGAGCCGACGGGCAACGGCATTGGCGGCGATCTCTTCGCAATCGTGTGGGATCCGGAAACGAGCACGCTCTACGGCTACAATGGCTCTGGCCGCTCTGCGATGGGTGCGACGCTGGAAGACATGCAGGCGGCGGCGGATGAGTTTATGGACGGTGAGGAAATCCCGCCTTATGGCGCCGCCCCGGTGACTGTGCCCGGCACGGTGGATGGCTGGTTCGCCCTGCATGACAAGTTCGGCAGCGTTGGCATGGACGAACTGCTCGCTCCGACCGTCAGCTATGCCCGCGAAGGCGCGCCGATCCCGGAAGTCATTGCTTATTATTGGGGCCGCAGCGCCGCCAACTTCCCGCGCTATGCCGAAAGCGGCATGATCGAGGAATTCGACAATGCGCGTGAGACCTTCTTCTCACCCACGCCGCGCGAAGGCTCTCTCTTTACCAATCCAGACCTTGCCAACACGCTGGAAAAGATCGGCGCCGAAGGCCGCTCTGCTTTCTATGAGGGCGACATCGCACGCACCATGGGCGCCTATTTCGAGCGGATTGGCGGGTATCTTCGCTATGAGGATTTCGCCGCCCATGAAGGCGAGTGGACCGAGCCGCTGTGTGTCGATTATCGCGAGACGCGCCTCTGTGAGCTGGGGCCCAACACGCAGGGCGTAGCCGCGCTCCAGATGCTGCAGATGCTCGAAGGCTTCGACCTTCGCGGCATGGGCTTTGGCTCGCCTGACTCCATCATGGCGCAGGTCGAGGCGAAACGCCTTGCCTTTGCGGACCGCGCGAAAGGCTATGCCGACCCGGAATTCAGCGGCATCGACCCGGAGGTCTTTATTCGTGACGGCTATAATGTCGAACGCGCTGAGGCGATCGACCTGACGGCACCTATGTCTCAGGTCGATGCGGGTATGGACTTTGCGGCAATGGCGGCCGACGAGACGCTGGAAGATGGCGACACGACCTATCTCACTGTCGCTGACCAGAATGGCATGATGGTCTCGCTGATCCCGTCGAATTATCGCGGCATGGGCACCGGCCTCGTCGCAGACGGTCTCGGCTTTATGTTCCAGGATCGCGGCCAGCTCTTCAGCCTCGACCCGGAGCATCCGAATGCGTTCGAGCCGGGCAAGCGGCCCTTCCACACGATCATCCCGGCCTTTGCCTACAAGCAGGTCGACGGTGAGTATCAGCCCTGGATGAGCTTTGGCCTGATGGGCGGCGGCATGCAGCCACAAGGCCATGTCCAGATCATCCTGAACCTCATCGATTATGACATGGGCCTTCAGGAAGCTGGCGATGCTGCCCGCTGGGAGCATACAGGCGGCTGCGAGCCAACAGATGACTATGCTGGCGACACCTGCATCAACGATATCGGCACCGTGCATCTGGAAAGCGGCATCCCGCCTGAAACCCGCGCCGAGCTGGAAGCGCGCGGCTACACGGTCGAGTGCTGCAGTGCCAATGGCGGCGGCTATCAGGCGATCATGAAGGACTTTGAGTCCGGTGCATGGATTGCTGCGACCGAGATGCGCAAGGACGGGGCCGCGGGCGGGTTCTAGCCCGATACGAATAGGTTGATGAAGTTGTGAAAGCCGTCCCTCCCTGAGGGGCGGCTTTCTTACAATGGCCAGAAGAGCGGAATGACAAACATCGCGACGGCGAAGAAGAAGAGATTCAACGGCAGGCCGATGCGGGCAAAGTCGCTGAACTTGTAGCCGCCCGCAGTGTAGACCAGCGTATTGGTCTGGTAGCCAATGGGGGTCGCAAAGCTCGCGCTGGCCGCAAACATCACTGCAACCACGAAGGCGCGGGGGTCGACCTCGAGGCTCTGAGCAAGACCTATGGCAATCGGCGTCATCAGGATGGCGGTCGCATTGTTGGAGATGAGCTCAGTTATGGTGGAGGTCAGAAGGTAGACCACGGCGAGCGCAGCGAGCGGGCCGAAGACGCCAACCGGGGCCGCGATTGAGTTCACGAGCAGGGCGGCCGCCCCTGAATTCTCCATCGCCATACCGAGCGCCAGCATGCCGAAAATGAGCATCAGAATATCCCACTGGATGGCCTTGTAGGCTTCCTGATGGTCGATACATCCGAGTGCAATCACGATGGCCGCCGCGATGAGGGCAAGCCCCGCAATGGGCATGATGCCAAGCGCCGCCAGCGCCATGACGGCGATGACAGCGCCGATCGCAATCGGAGCCTTATCACGGCGGAGCGGGCGTTCGGAGGTTTCTGTCAGATTGCTCAGCATCAGATCGTCGAACATCTGGCGCATGCCTGCTGGTGGGCCTTCGACCAGAACCGTGTCACCGAGATTGAAGCGGATGCCGCGCCCCTCGAGGCTGATATTTTCACCTCGCCGGTGGATTGCGAGCGCGTAGACGCCGTAGAGACGCACAAGGCCTGCACCAACAATCGGGCGGCCAACCAGGCGCGATTCAGGACCAACCACGCCTTCCATGAGGACTGTTTCACTGGCCTGGACCGGTTCGATGGCGTGGCGCTGGCTCTCGCTGCCGGATCCGATGGCAACATCGCCTGCCTCTCGAAGGCTGAGCATTTCGGAGACGGGAGAGCGCAAGACGAGACGGTCACCGGCCTCAAGCACAAGCGACGCCAGCTCATCGCGACGCGAGCGGTTGGCGCGCATGACGTCGATGACGGTGAAGCCCTTTTCGGGCGTGAAGCCGGTTTCCTTGATTGTCTTTCCGATAAGGACCGAATCGACGGGTACGAGGACCTGCGCAATGAAACGGCGGTTCTTCGTGGTCGGCAGAAGGTCGGCCAGCGTGTCGCGATAAGGCAGCAGCCAGCGGCTGGCGAGCGCCATATAGAGAACACCGGCGACCGCCATGATGATGCCTGCGCCTGTGATCTCGAAAATGCCGAATGGGGCAAGCCCCGCCTTTTGCGCGACGCCGTCGACCAGAAGATTGGTCGAGGTGCCGATCAGCGTGGTCATGCCGCCGAAAATAGAGGCAAACGAGAGCGGGATCAGGAGGCGCGAGGCTGATGTGCCAATCGTCTGGGCAAGCCTGATGGCCACGGGGATCAGAATGACCACGATCGGCGTGTTGTTCATGAAGGCCGACAGCGCCACGACAATTGCCATCAGGGCGATGACTGCGACAAGCGGTGTCCAGTTCTTGGCGATACGGATGACCCAGTTACCGGCAGCGGCAATGACGCCTGTGCGTTCAAGCGCAGCCGACAGCACGAACATCGCCGCGATTGTGATTGGCGCCGCGTTGGAAAAGACACCCAGCGTCTCGGGCACCGAAAGGATGCCGGTCAGCAGCAGGGCGGACATGGCGAGCAGGGCCACGACATCAGCCGGGATTTTCTCGCGCAGGAAGCTGACGAAGACGGCAACCAGCAGCACAAAGACAAGTGCGATCTGGAATTCCTGCGGCAGGACAATGTCAGGCATAAAGGCGGGGCCCCGGTCGTTTCTCTCTATCGATAGACGACTTGAGGCAGGGTCAACGCAACCGTCAATTTAGAAGAACTCCTGATGTGGCGTATGTCCGAATGCATGGCTGGCGCCTCTGATCGTTGCGCTATCGCTCTGATTTCAGGCGGTAGAGAAGGTCGAGTGCTTCGCGCGGCGTCAGATCATCCGGGCTGACGGCGTCGAGCAGCTTGAGGGCGGGATGGTCCTCGGCCGGGGCGAAGGCTTCGGGTTCTTCGGCGACGGACGCGAAAAGCGGCAGGGCATCGACTGCATCCGGTTTGGCTTCGAGCTTCTTCAGGACCTGTTCGGCGCGGCGCACCGCGCGGGCTGGAAGGCCGGCGAGCCGTGCGACCTGTACCCCATAGGAGCGATCTGCAGGGCCGCTTGCAATGTCATGCAGGAAGACGAGCTCATCCTTCCACTCCTTGGCACGGAGCGAAAGATTGGCGGCATAGGCCAGGTCTTCGGCAAGGCCCGTCAGCTCGTGATAATGGGTGGCGAAAAGGGCCCGGCACTTATTGGTGTTGTGGAGGTGTTCGACCGCGGACCAGGCAATCGCGAGGCCGTCATAGGTCGAGGTGCCGCGGCCAACTTCGTCCAGAATGACGAAGCTGCGTTCGGTCGCCTGGTTCAGGATGGCGGCGGTCTCAACCATTTCGACCATGAAGGTGGAGCGCCCGCGCGACAGGTCGTCAGAGGCACCGACGCGCGAGAAGATGCGGTCTGCAATGCCGAGCCGGATCGATTTGGCCGGTACAAAGAGCCCTGCTTGCGCAAGGATAACGGCAAGGCAGGCCTGACGCAGATAAGTAGACTTACCTGCCATGTTCGGGCCTGTGACGAGCGCAAGACGCGGCGCGAGCGCGCCCGACGCATCGAGGCTCAGATTGTTCGCGGTGAAGCCTTCTCCTGTCGCCTTCAGCGCGGCCTCGACGACGGGGTGGCGCAGGGCTTCAGCCTCGAACACTGGCTCATCTGCGAGGACAGGGCGCACAGCATCATTGGCGTCTGCCCAGTCTGCAGCGGCGGCGGCAACATCAATCTCTGCCAGCGCATGGGCGGCCGTAGAGACGGCGTCATTCACGCCTTCGATGCGCAGGCAAAGCTCGCGAAAGAGCTCAATCTCGCGGGTCTGGGCGGCTTCTTCGGCGCGGGAGATGCGGCCTGCAAGGTCCGACAGCTCCGGCGTCGAGAAGCGCATATTCGACGCGAGCGTCTGGCGGTGGATGAAGGTCTCGGCATGCGGCGGCTTTAGCAACGCATCGCCGTGGCGGGCGGGCACGTCGATGAAATAGCCGAGGACATTGTTGAACTTGATTTTCAGCGCACTGATGCCCGTCTCGTCGCAATAGCGGGCTTGAAGCTCTGCGATGATCTTGCGGCTGTCCCGGCGTAGCGACCGTGACTCATCCAGAGCCGTGTCCCAGCCATCGGCGATAAAGCCGCCATCGCGTGCAAGTGTCGGCAGGTCTTCAGCCAGCGCACTTTCCAGATCGTAGGCGAGCTGGGCGAGGTCTTCATGGCGCGCCGGGTCGAGGGCGGAGACCGCATCGGCGAGTAGCTGAGGCAGGCCTGTCTGCAAAGCCGCCAGCATGGAGGCAAGTG
>LWDU01037714.1_pt2 | contig 31196 bp, 28 predicted proteins | sample 727161 | NCBI WGS metagenome assembly LWDU01 (sample SAMN04566230, study PRJNA314399) | hydrothermal vent metagenome | isolation source: deep sea hydrothermal plume seawater | place: Mexico: Gulf of California, Guaymas Basin | collected 2004-07-11
CAGCGGCCCCGACCAGGACGAGGTCCCGCTGGCGGTGTCTCCCGACGGGGCGGGGCTGGTGATCGGCCGGGCGGTGGGCGAAGGGGAGCACGCGCTGGAGCAACTCGTGCTGCTGGACGGCGACAGCCTCCGCACCCTCACGCCCCCGACGCGCCGCGCCCGCAACCCCGCCTGGAGCGAGGACGGCCGGTGGATCACCTTCGAGTCGGATCTCGCCAGCACGAGCGACCTGTTCCGCATCGCGCGGGACGGGGGAGACGTGGAGCGTCTGACGGACAACCCGGAGGGCAACTACGAGCCGCACGCGGCCCCGGGCGGCGCTGTCCTCTTCGTCTCCAGCCGCGACATGAACGCGGAGACGTACCGGATGCAGGCCGACGGATCGGGGCAGACGCGGCTGCCGGGCTCCCCGCGCGATGAATGGGCGCCCCGCCTCTCGCCCGATGGGCAGCGTCTCGTGCTCCTCACGCGCGAGCGCGGGATCGACGAACTCATCCTCGCTCGGCCCGATGGCCTGGACCGCCAGCGCCTCGGAGCCACGCGCGAGACGGCCGGCGCGGAGGAGGTGTTGGAGACCTCGCCGGTCTGGCACCCGGACGGCCGCCGCCTCGCCTACGTCACCCTCGCACGCAGCGGCGCCCGCACGGTCTGGGTGGTGGACGTGGAGACGCGAGAGCACCGGCGGCTGGCGGAAGGCTGGGACCCCGCCTGGAGCCCGGACGGCTCCGCCCTCGCCTTCGTCTCCGACCGACACGGCTCCCCCGACCTCTTCCTCCTTCGCGCCGATGGCACCGGCCTCACCCGGCTCACCTCCTCGCCCGGCGTGGAAACCCGGCCGCTCTGGCTGCCCCTCTGACCGACCCGCACCCTCTCAGCCCCCTCACCACCACCCGTACCCGTCATGACCTACCCTTGGTACCGCCTTTCCCTCGCGACGCTCGTCGTTGCGTTCCTCGCCGCAGGCTGCGGTGAGAACCCGATGGGCTCCGCCGCCCCCGAGGCTCCCGGCAACGCTCCCGTCTCCGCCGACCTCTTCGAAGGGGCCGCCGAGCAGTACGACGTGCCCGCGGACCTTCTCGCTTCCATCGCTTACACCGAGACCCGGTGGGAGATGGTGGAAGGCCATGAGGAGTTCGAGGGCGTCGCCCCTGCCTACGGCCTGATGGCGCTCCGTGGGGAACGCCTCACCGAAGGCGCCCAGCTGGCGCGCCTCTCCGAAGCCGACGTCCGTACTCGCCCCGAAGCCAACGTGCTCGCCGCCGCCGCGCTTCTCCGCCAGTGGGCAGACGAGGCCGGCATCGACCGCGCGGACCTGGACGCCTGGGCGCCCGTCGTCGCGCGCTATAGCGGGATCGAGGCGGAAGCCGCCCGCGACCACTACGTCCGCGAGGGCGTCTACGGCGCGCTCCGCGAGGGCGTGGTCGTGGAAGGGCCGGACGGCACGCAGCTGGGCTCCATCGCCGCGCACGCGACCGCCATCGAGCCCATCGCTGAGGACCCGACGTACCAGCGGAGCGCGGACTACGGCCCGGCCATCTGGCGGTCCTCGCCGAACTACAGCTCCCGCCCCTCCGGGACCTCGCCGAGCATGGTCATCATCCACACCTGCGAGGGCTCGTACTCCGGCTGCTGGGGCTGGCTCACCAACTCCCAGGCGGGCGTGAGCGCGCACTACGTGGTCAACGAGACCGGCTCCGAGATCTCGCAGCTCGTCCGCGAGGACAAGAAGGCGTGGCACATCGGCGCCAGCTACGACTGCTCGCTCAACGGCAGCACGCAGTGCAGCAAGAACGGCCAGAGCTCGAACAACTTCACCATCGGGATCGAGCACGCGGGCTACGCCTCGCAGTCCTCCTTCAACACGGGGATGATCCAGACCTCGGCGGAGCTCTCTTGCGACATCAGCCAGGACCACAACATCCCGCGCGACCAGTACCACTTCGTGGCGCACGGGACGCTCCAGCCGTACAACCGCACGGACCCGGGCCCGAACTGGCCGTGGACGGACTACCTCAACCGCATCAACACGGAGTGCGGCTCCAGTGGCGGCGGCTCGGAGATCATCGTGGACAGCAACAACAACCTCAACAACACGAGCGAGGGCTACATCGACGTGTCCTCCAACTGGACGGCCTCCAGCCATAGCACGGACTACCAGACGGGCTACTGGTGGGCGCAGACCGCGGCCGTCTCCGATGGCGCCTCGTTCTGGTTCTACCTCCCGACCGGCGGCACGAAGACCATCGATGCGTGGTGGGTGGCCGGTTCGAACCGCGCGCCGTCCGCCCCCTTCATCATGTACAACGCGAGTGGCTCCAGCGTGGGCTCCACGACCGTCAACATGCAGTCGAACGGCGGCAAGTGGAACACGCTCGGGACGTACACCTTCACGGCGGGCTGGAACCGCGTGATGCTCTCGCGCTGGACCACGAGCGGCTACGTCGTCATCGCGGACGCCGTGCGCATTCGCTAGCGCCCCGCACCTCGGCAGGCTACCGGTCGGCCTGGTCGTCTGGCCCCGTCAGCGCACCGCTGGCGGGGCCATTCTGCATAGAGGCCGGGGGGCGCCGTCGGTACCTTTGGGCGTCCTCCCACCCCCGCTGGTCGCGGCCGCCAGCCTGCCGATGCCCACGCTCTCGTTCTCCGGTCACGAGACGTTCCCGCTCCGCTTTCTGTGGCTGCCGAAGGCCGTCCGAGCGGCGGCAGAGGACCCGGCCGTCTTCCGCTCCGGCGAGGCCATCGCCACCTTCGGCGTGGGCCGCAACATGGTCCGCGCGATGCGGCACTGGGGCCTCGCGACGGGCGCCCTCCGCGAAGGGGAAACACGCGGCGCGATCGTCCCGACGGCGTGGGGGCTGGCGACGTTCGGCGAGGGCGGCGCGGACCCCTACTGCGAGCACCTCGCGACGAGCTGGCGGCTCCACTGGCGGCTCTGCCGCGAGGCCGACCGGGCCACGCTCTGGCACTTCCTCTTCGGCCACTTCCGCGGCCACACCGCCGACCTCGACGGGCTGGCACACAGTCTGGGCGAGTGGCTGGACGCGCAGGGCGCGGCCGACGCCCAACCCAAGCGCTCCACCCTGCGGCGCGATCTGACCTGCCTCGCCGGGACCTATGCCCCCCTTACCCGGCAAGACGCCGAAGACGCGGCGCTCTCGCCGCTCGCGGGGCTGGGGCTCGTGGAGCGCTCGGCGGGCGCCCTCGTACTGCGCCGGGGCCGGCGGACCGGGCTCACCCCCGAGGTCTTCGCGGACGCCGTCCTGGACTTCTGGGCCCGCACGGCGCCGACCTCCCGCACGCTCGCCATCTCGGACGTGCTCAGCGCGCCCGCCTCGCCCGGCCGCGTCTTCGGGCTGGGCGAGGACCAGGCGTTCGAGCTGATCGAAGCCATCGAGGCGGAGCCGGAGGCCGCGTTCCGGTTCGACAGCACCGCGGGCGTGCAGCAGCTCTACCGCGACGCGCCCGTTCCGCCTGCCGAGCACGACCGCCAGCTGGGCCTCGCGCTCCCCGCCTGACGCGCCCCCGGCACTGTCCGCCCCGATCCTCCCGCGTTTCCCCTCGCGCCTCTCATGCCCGTTCGCGTCCACGGCCAGTTTCAGCGGAGCGTGCACCTCGTGCGCGACTTCTACAGTGCGCGCGGGCTGGAGGGCTACGTCGTCACCGCGAAGGCGCGCGAGACGCTGGGCCAGATCGCCGACGCACTGGAGACGCCGGGCGCCTCCCGGGCGTGGTCCGTTTCCGGGCCGTACGGCGGCGGCAAAAGCTCCTTCGCGCTGTTCGCCTCGCGCCTGCTCCGCCGAGACGCGGACGCCCACGCGCACCTGAGCGCCGCGGACGACCCGCTGGCAGACCGGCTGCGCGAGGCCTCGGGCGGTGCGTTCTGCCCCGTCCTCGTGGTCGGCTCGCGCGGCCCCGTGCTCTCCGCGCTTGCGGACGGTCTGGGCCGAGCGATGGAGGCGTTCGCCGCCGACGTGCCGAAGGGGAAGGGCCGGAAAGCCGATACGTCCGCCGCGGCCCTTGCCCTCGCCGAGCGCGTCCGCCAGTCGGACACCGAGGGCGAGGTGATGGCGGCGTACGATGAGGCCGCCGCGCTCGTCCACGCGCGCACGGGCGGCGGGCTGTTTCTCGTGCTGGACGAACTCGGCAAGCACCTCGAATACGCGGCCGTCCACCCCGACGCGGGCGATCTCTACGTGCTCCAGCTTCTCGCGGAGCGCGCCGCCGCGCCCGGTGCCCCGCCGCTTCTCGCCGTCACGGTTCTGCATCAGGCGTTCGAGCGCTACGCGACCGGCCTCTCGTCCTCCCGTCGCGACGAATGGCGCAAGGTGCAGGGGCGCTACGCGGACGTGGGCTGGGTGGAGCCAGTGGGGGAGACGCTCCGCCTCCTCGCCGCCGCCATCGACGCGGACGCCCGGCCCGCCGATGAACCCGCCCGGCTGGCGGAGGCGACCGTCGAGGCCGCGACGCTCCCGGCGCGGATGGACGCGGAGCAGGTCCGCGCGCACTTGGCGGAGGCGTGGCCGCTGCACCCGGCGGTCGCGTTGCTCGTGGGGCCGCTGTTCCGGCGCCTCGCGCAGAAAGAGCGCTCGCTGTTCTCCTTCCTCGCCTCGGGCGAGCCCGGCAGCTTCCTCGCCGTCTCCGCCGAGGGCGCGATCTACCGCCCGGACCACCTCTACGACTACCTCACCGGCACGCTCGGCGTCGCGCTGGCGGGCGGCGCGGGCGCGAGGCTCTGGGCCGAGACCGAGGCCGCGCTCTCGCGCATCGGCGGGGACGAGATGCAGGAGCAGTTGCTGAAACAGGTTGCCGTGCTCTCCTTCGCGGGGGCGCTGGCGGGGCTCCCGCCGTCCGAGCGCGTGCTCCTCGCGACCTCCGGCGCGCCCGAGGCCGAGACCCGCGCGGCGCTGGGGGCGCTCCGCGAGGCCCGCGCCGTGGCCTACCGCCCGTTCCACGACGAGTACCGCGTCTGGGAAGGGAGCGACTTCGACCTCTCCGCCGCGCTGGCGGAAGCGCGCGAGGCCATCCCCGGCTGGACCCCGCTTGCTGAGCTTCTCCGCCAGTCGCGGCCGCCGCAGCCGCTCGTCGCCCGACGGCACGCGTTCGAGACGGGCACCTCGCGCGTGTTCGAGGTGGTCTACTCGGATGGCACGGACCTCGCCCGCCTCCTCGCGGCGCCACCAGAGACAGACGGCCGCGTCGTCTACGTCCTCCCGGACGAGGCGCCCACAGCAGAGCTCTTCCAGGCCGTCCGCCAGTCGGACGCGCGGACGCTCGTGGCGCTCGTCCGCGGACTCGGCGGCCTGCGCGATCTCGCGCGAGACCTCGCGTGCCTGGACTGGGTCCGCGCCCACACCGATTCGCTCGCCGGGGACCGCGTCGCGCGGCAGGAGGTGGACGCCCAGCACGCCGCGCTGGGCGCGGAGGTGGACGCCCGTGTCGCGGAGGCCCTCGCGCCCGAAGGGGCTGCGTGGTTCCGCGCCGGGGAGCCGCAACGGGTGGACGCGCTCCAGCCCGCCCTCTCCGCCGTCTGCGACGACGTCTTCCCGCACGCGCCGCGCATCTGGAACGAGCTGGTCAACCGGCACGCGCCGTCTTCCAGCGCCGTCCGCGCCACGAAAGGCCTGCTCCGCGCGATGACCGAGCACCCCCACGAGCCGCGCCTCGGCATCGAGGGGACGCCTGCGGAATACGGTATCTACGCCTCCGTCCTGCAACGGACGGGCCTCCACCGCGAAACCGCCGCTGGCTGGCGGTTCGCCTCGCCGACGGAGCCAGGTACCGAGGCTGCCATCGGCGCGCTGGACGCGGCGCTCCGCGAGGCCCGCACCGCGCCCGTCGGCGTCCCCGCGCTCTACGACCGGCTCCGCCAGCCGCCCTACGGCGTGCGCGACGGGCTGCTGCCCATCCTGCTGTTTTCCCAACTCGTGCGGCACGGCGACCGCGTGGCGGTGTTCGAGAACGGCGTGTTCCAGCAGCGGCTCTCCTACGAAGCCGTGGAGCGGCTCCTTCGCGGCCCGGCGGACTTCACGGTGCAGTGGGTGGAGGCGACCGAGGCGCAGCAGGTGGCGCTGCGGGCGCTCGGCGCGCGCGTCGGGCTGGCGGAGCCGGCCGGTCGTCGCGCGCGTGCTGGGCGGCGTGAGCGCGCTGCCGCCGTACGTCCGCAAAACGACCACGATGAGCGATCAGGCCACGCAGGTCCGCGAAACGCTCGTCCGCGCGAAAGAGCCCGCCTCACTGCTCTTCCGCGAGCTCCCGCTCGCCTGCGGCGTGGAGCCGTTCGAGGACGAGGCGCCCGAGACGGCGCAGGACCGCGCGACGCTTTACGTCCAGGTTCTCGGCGATGCGCTCGCGGAGCTCTCCCGCACCTACGACGACCTCCTCACGGATCTCGACCGCCAATTGGCGGAGGCGTTCGGGCTGCGCTCGGCCTCGCGCGAGGAGAGGNNACGGCACGCTCCGCGCGTTCATCGTCCGCGCCGGGGACGAGTTGCTGGACGCCCGCGGGTGGCTGGAGTCCATCGGCGCGCTGCTCACGCGGCGGCCGCCCAACCAGTGGGGCGATGAGGACCGCGCCCGGTTCGCGACCGCCCTCGGCGACGTGGCGCGGACGTTCGCCCACCGTGAGGCTGTCGCCTTCACGGCGGAGGCGCCGACGGAGCGCACGCGGCACGCGCAGAAGCTCCGCCTCGGCGTGACGGCCACGCACGAGGAGGAACGCGAGGCCGTCGTCCACGTCCACCCCGAAGACGCTGAAACGGTCCGCCAGCTGGCGGCCTCCATGCTCGGCGCCCTCGGTGAGGCCGACGTGGACGTGCAGCTCGCGGCGCTCGGCCAGCTCTCCCTCGCGCTCCTCGAACGCCGCGCCGGCCGCTCCGGCGACCTCGCCGAGATCCTCGCGTCTCTCTCCGACCCCTCGCCCGATGCCTGAGCCCCGCCACGTCGTCGCCTTCTCCGGGGGGAAGGACTCGTCCGCCCTCGCGATCTACCTCCACGATCCCGAGCGCTGGCGGCGCGCGCTGGGCAAGACGGGGCTGCCGCCGCGCGCCCCGCTGGAGGCGCCGGAGTACGTCTTCTGCGACACCGGGACCGAACTGGAGGAGACCTACGACTACCTCAACCGGCTGGAGACGTACCTCGGGACGCCTATCCAACGCCTCGCCGCCGACGCCCCGCCCGGCGAGACGCCGTTCGACCACTACCTCAAGCTGTACCGCGGCTTCCTCCCGAGCCCGCAGATGCGGTGGTGCACGCGGAAGCTCAAGCTGGAGCCGTACGAGCGCCACGTCGGCGATGACCCGGTGATCTCGTACGTCGGCATCCGGGCGGACGAGCCGGACCGCGTGGGCTACATCTCCACCAAGCCCACCATCCAGACCGTCTTCCCGTTCAAGGAGGACGGCATCGTGAAGGAGGACGTGTACCGCATTCTGGAGGACTCCGGGATGGGCCGGCCGGCCTACTACGACTGGCGGAGCCGCTCGGGCTGCTACTTCTGCTTTTTCCAGCGCCGGAGCGAGTGGGTAGGGCTCCTGGAGAACCACCCGGAGCTGTTCGAGCGCGCGATGGCCTACGAGCGCGAGGACCCCGAAACGGGCGAGCGCTACACCTGGGGCGATGCCGAGCCCCTGGTGGACCTGAAGCAGCCGGAGCGCGTGGCCCAGATCAAGCAGCGCACCGCCGACCGCCTCGCGCGGCTGGAGCAAACCCGCGTCGGGCCGACGCTCCTCGCGCAGCTCTTCCCGGAGAGCGGGCTGCTGGACGAGGCGCGCGATCTGGAGGACCCGGACGCCGGCTGCAGCATCTGCCACCTCTAACCGGCTGGCGGTCGGCCCGGACGAGCACGACCGCCAGCGGGCGGCGTTACGCCTCGGTCTCGGCGAGGAGTTTGAGGAGCGCCTCAGCGGCGGCCTCGGACGATGCCGGGTTCTGACCCGTGATGAGGAGGCCGTCGCGGACGACGTGCACGCCCCAGTCCTCGGTGCGGGAGAAGGTGCCGCCGTTCTCCTTCAGCATGTCCTCCACGAGGAAGGGGACCACGTCGGTGAGCTGGACGGCTTCTTCCTCGGAGTTGGTGAAGCCCGTGACGGACTTCCCGGAGACGAGGGGGGAGCCGTCGGCGGCCTTCGTGTGGCGGAGCACCGCGGGCGCGTGGCAGACCGCCGCGACAGGCGTTCCCTGTCCGATGGCGGTTTCGATCAGCGCGATGGAGGCGGCGTCTTCCGCGAGGTCCCAGAGCGGGCCGTGGCCGCCGGGGTAGAACACCGCGTCGTACGCGGTGACGTCGATCGTGTCCAGGCGCTCGGTGGAGGCGAGGGCCGCCTGCGCCTCGTCGTCCTCGCGGAAGCGGCGGGTGGCGTCGGTCTGCGCATCCGGGGCGTCGCTCTTGGGGTCCAGCGGGGGCTGGCCGCCTTCGGGCGAGGCGAGCGTGATCGTCGCGCCGGCGTCCTTGAAGACGTAGTAGGGGGCGGCGAACTCTTCGAGCCAGAAGCCGGTCTTCTCGCCGGTGTCCCCGAGCTGGTCGTGGGACGTGAGAACCATCAGGACGTTCATGTCGGAACGGGAGTGTGAAACGGCTCTCGAACCCGGCGATGCGCGCTGGGAGTTCCGGAACCGCCGGGGCGCCTCTACGCTCTCGCGGTCTCTTCGCGCCTGACGCACGCGCGATTCTCCGGTCGCCGGGATCCTCCGTCCCGCTGGCGGCTGTCCTCGCCGAGCGCGAGCGCCAGCGGGTGGCTACCGGCCGTACAGCGTGAGGAGCGGCTCCTCGGGACCGCCGCGTAGCCGAAGGACCGGGTAGCGGGCGTCTGCCGGTCCTTCCAGAGCCGGGCCGCTCTCCATTTCGAGGACCGACCGGAAGGGCGTCATCCCGTTCCGTGGGTCGGGAGAGGCGAGGCCTTCCCGGAGCAGGAGGTAGGGGCCGAAGACGACGTACGTGCCGCTGGGCTCGCCCCATCCGTTGTCGAACGTCCCGTCCGCGTTGAACCGGAAGCCGAACTCCGCGGGAACGCCCGCCGCGTCCGGCGGCGAGAGCCCGACCCACAGGCGGAGGAGGTCCGGCGGGACCTCGCCCATCGTGCCGCGCACGTAGCGGACCGCGTCGTCTCCGGGTGAGGTCAGGGTGAGCGTGTCGCCCTGGAGGGAGACGGCGGCGCGGAGACCGTGATCGGAGACCACCGAGTCGCCCGCGATGCGGTAGGGCACCGCCGTTCGCGAGCCCTCCAGGCGCGTGTTCGACAGGGTGACGCTCGTCTCGGTCCACGTCGAGTCCGTGATCGCGAGGTGCGTGCGGAGGTGCGTCCAGAAGAAGACCTCGCCGGTCTCCTCGATCTGTGCCGTCACCTCCACCGTGTCCACGCTCACCCACTCGCCCACGAGCCGCGTCCCGCTGGCGGGTGTGGCCGGCGGGGGCAGCGTTCCGCACGCGGCGAGGAGCACCGCCAGCCCGAGCGTGGCAGACTGGCGGTGCCGGTGCCTGAGACTATGCGGCCTCCTCGGCATAGGCCTCCATCGGCGGGCAGGTGCACGCGAGGTTGCGGTCGCCCCAGGCGTTGTCCACGCGGCCGACGGACGGCCAGAACTTGGCCTCGCGGGACCACGGCGCCGGGTAGGCGGCCTGGCTGCGGGAGTACGGGTGCGCCCACTCGTCGGCGGAGACGTGCGCGGCGGTGTGCGGCGCGTTCTTGAGCACGTTGTCCTCGGCGTCGGCGGTGCCGAGCTCCAGCTCCTGGATCTCCGTGCGGATGGAGATCATCGCGTCGCAGAACCGGTCCAGCTCCGCCTTGGACTCGCTCTCGGTCGGCTCGATCATGAGCGTGCCGGTCACGGGCCAGGACATCGTGGGCGCGTGGAAGCCGTAGTCGATGAGCCGCTTCGCGATGTCCTCCGCGCCGACGCCCGCCTTCTGGAAGGGGCGCACGTCGAGGATGAACTCGTGGGCGCTGAGGCCGCCGGGGCCGCGGTAGAGCACGTCGTAGTGGCCGTCCAGCCGCTTGGCCATGTAGTTGGCGTTCAGGATGGCCGTCTTGCTCGACTGGCGGAGGCCCTCGGCGCCGAGCATCGCGCAGTAGGCCCACGAGATGAGGAGCACGAGCGCGCTGCCGTACGGCGCCGCCGCGACGGGGCCCGTCGCCTGCTCGCCGCCAGTGGGCACGACCGGGTGGCCGGGGAGGAACGGCTTCAGCTTCTCGTTCACGCCGATGGGGCCCATGCCGGGGCCGCCGCCGCCGTGCGGGATGGCGAACGTCTTGTGCAGGTTGAGGTGGCACACGTCCATCCCGAAGTCGCCCGGGCGGCAGAGGCCGACCATCGCGTTCATGTTGGCGCCGTCCATGTAGACGAGCCCGCCCGCCTCGTGCACGATGTCCGCGATCTCGCGGATGGTCGTCTCGAAGACGCCGTGCGTGCTCGGGTAGGTGACCATGAGCGCCGCCAGCGCGTCGCGGTGTTTGTCCGCCTTCGCGCGGAGGTCGTCCAGGTCGATGTTGCCCTGGTCGTCCACCTGGACGGGGACCACCTTCATGCCGCACATCACGGCACTGGCGGGGTTGGTGCCGTGCGCGCTCGTGGGGATGAGGCAGACGGTGCGGCCCTCGTCGCCGTTGGCCTGGTGGTAGGCGCGGATGGCGAGGAGGCCGGTGTACTCGCCCATCGCGCCGGAGTTGGGCTGGAGCGAGACGGCCGCGAACCCGGTGACCTCCGCCAGCCAGTCGTGGAGTTCGGTGATGACCTGGCGGTAGCCCTCGGCCTGGTCCGCCGGGACGAACGGGTGGAGGTGCGCGAAGCCCGGGAGGGTGATCGGCATCATCTCCGCCGTCGCGTTGAGCTTCATCGTGCAGGACCCCAGCGGGATCATGCTGTGCACGAGCGAGAGGTCCTTGTTCTCCAGCGCCTTGAGGTAGCGGAGCATCTCGTGCTCGCTGCGGTGCGCGTGGAAGGTGGGGTGCGTGAGGAAGTCCGTCTCGCGCGCGAGGCCGCCGGCGTAGTCCCCGTCCTGCTGGCGGAGCGGGTCGGAGAGGTCGGCGTTGAAGAGGTCGGCGAGGTCCGCGAGGTCCTGCTCGCGGACGGTCTCGTCCAGCGCGATGCCGACCGTGCCGTCGGCGTAGTCGCGGAGGTTGATGCGGTACTCGTCGCGGGCGGTCTGGAGGAGCGCGGCGGCGTCGCCGCTGGGGCGGACGCGGATCGTGTCGAAGAAGCGCTCGGTGAGCACCTCGTGCCCGGCCGCGCCGATCGCCTCCGCCAGCGCGGCGGTGGCGCGGTGCGTGTGCCGCGCGATGGCGGTGAGCCCCTCGGGGCCGTGGTAGACGGCGTAGAAGCCGGCCACGTTCGCGAGGAGGACCTGCGCCGTGCAGATGTTGCTCGTGGCCTTCTCGCGGCGGATGTGCTGCTCGCGCGTCTGGAGCGCCATCCGCAGCGCGGGCTCGCCGTGGGCGTCCACGCTCACGCCGATGATGCGGCCGGGGATCTTGCGCTTGAACTCGTCGGTGCAGGCGAAGAAGGCGGCGTGGGGGCCGCCGTAGCCCATCGGCACGCCGAAGCGCTGGCTGTTGCCCACGGCCACGTCCGCGCCCCAGACGCCGGGCGCCTCGATGAGCGTCAGCGCGAGGAGGTCCGTCGCCACGGCGAGCTTGGCGCCCGCCTCGTGGAGCGCGTCGGCGAAGGCGCCGTAGCTCTCGATCTCGCCATCCGTGTTGGGGTACTGCACGAGCGCGCCCGCGCAGTCCGCGCCCGGCGAGAAGCTCCGCCAGTCGCCGGTCTCCACGGTGATGCCCTGGGGCTCGGCGCGCTGGCGGACCACCTCGAGGGTCTGCGGGTGGCACCGCGCGTCCACGAAGAACCGCGTGCGCTTGCCGCGGCTCGCGCCGACGAACATGCTCATGGCCTCGGCGGCGGCGGTGCCCTCGTCCAAGAGCGATGCGTTGGCGACGGGCAGCCCCGTGAGGTCGCTCACGACCGTCTGGAAGTTGAGCAGCGCCTCCAAGCGGCCCTGCGCGATCTCCGCCTGGTACGGCGTGTACTGCGTGTACCAGCCGGGATTCTCCAGCACGTTCCGGAGGATGACCGGCGGCGTGACCGTCCCGTAGTACCCCATCCCGATGTACGAGCGGAAGACCTCGTTCTCGCCCGCGCGGCGGTGCGCGAGGTCGAGCAGGTCGCGCTCGCTCAGGGGGGCGGGGAGGTTCAGGTCGCCCTCCATGCGGATGGCGTCCGGTACGGCGGCGTCGATCAGCGCGTCCAGCGTGTCGAAGCCGAGCAAATCCAACATCTCGCGGCGCTCGTCGGCAGAGGGGCCGAGGTGGCGGTCCACGAAGCGGTCGGGGTGCGCGAAGGGGCGGGCGGAGGCGGCCATGCGGGGGTGTGGGAAGCCAGTTCGGGAGGCTACGCCCGCTCCCGCTGAAGCGCTTCCGGCTCACGCCATCTTCTAGCTCCGCCCCATGTCCATGCCCGGCTGGCGGTCCGCGTGGGGGAGCCGAGCGCTACGCCTCCCCGCTCGGGGCAACCGCCAGCGCGCCGCGCCCTTTACTCCTGGTCCGTCCGCAGCCGCTCCAGCAGCGCCGAGAGCTGGCGGTGCTCGTCGTCGGAGAGGTGCCGGCCGATGCGCCGCGTCGCCTCGCGGACCGGCTCGTCCAGGTCGGCGAGGAGCGCAAGCCCGGCCTCCGAGATGGTGACCTCCACCACGCGGCGGTCGTACTCCGCGCGCTCGCGCTCGATCAGGCCGCGCTGCTCCAGGCGGACCAGGAGCCGCGTCACGTCCGGCGTCCGGTCCAGCAGGCGCGAGCCGATGTCCGAGCAGGTGTAGCAGCCCGGGTGGCGTCCGCGGAGGATGCGGAGCACGTTGTACTGCGCCTGCGTGATGCCGTGGGGCGACAGCGCCGCGTTCATCTCTCCATTCATCCACGAGGCCGTGACGACCACGTTGAGCAGGGATTCGAGCGCGGGGGACTCGAACTCGGACTGCTGGATGAGTTCGGCGAGGGTCATAGGCGGTGGGGAAGGCGCGCGGAGGATACCGCCAGACCCCGCGTGCGGGTCCCCATCATGCCGCCTCTCGGAGGAGGATCTGCCGGATGGCACGCTCGCGGTAGGCGAAGATGCGCCGGACCTGCGCGCTCACGAGAGGCAGCGCGATCTGCCCGACGGGCCAGAGCGGAAGCCCGTACCGCACGGCATCGTCGATGCGGGTGCCGCCGTCTTCCTCCGCGAAGGTGTGGGTGTGGTGCCAGACGCGGTACGGCCCTGTTAACTGCTGGTCCACGAACCGGCGCGGCGGGTCCCACTCCGCGATCTCGGTCCGCCAGCCAAACGGGACGCCGTAGAGCCGCAGCCGGTACTCGATAAGGGCGCCCTGGCGGATGCCATCGGGGGGCGGCGTCGTGATGCGGAAGCCGAGTTCCGGCGGCGTGATCCGTTCCAGATTCGCCGCCTCGGCGAAAAACGAGAACACCTCCTCGCGGGGGAGCGGGAGGTGCATCGAAGTCGTGAACAGGTGGGTGCGGTCCATGGGGCCCGAACCGCGCGAGGCCGAGCCGGGATCCGCGCCGTGCGCTGGCGGACGGGCTCGGCGAGAGCCACCGCCAGCGGTGCGGGGTCAGCGCGTGACGATTGCGAAGGCGTCGCGGCCGGGCGTGCGGAGTTCCGGCGCGATCCGCGCGAGGTGCTCCGGGATGCCGATGCCGCCGTCCGAGTGGAACGCGCCGTCCAGGTGGAGGGCGAGGTCACCGGATTCCATCGCGCGGTGGAGCGCCCACGCCATCGTGGCGTCGCGGAGGTTCTGGGCGGCGAGCATGCCGTCCACGCTCGGCATCCCGGGGATGCTGCCGTGGCTGGCGGCCCCGCCCATCAGCGCGAGGAACGCCTCGGACATGGCCTCCGAGGGGGCGATGATCTCGGCCGGCATCGTCGCGCGTCCGGCCTCCGAAAGGGCCGCCAGCGCGTCCAGCCCGCCTTCGCGGGAGACGCGGGAGACGTAGCGCTTGGGCGCGTTCGTCGCCACGACGGGCAGGCCCTCGGCGATGGCGTACTCCACGAGGGGGCGGTAGTCGCGGGCGTAGTTGCCCCACGGCCGCGCCGCATCCAGGAAGTCCCGCTCGCGGATGAGACCGGCGGCGTACTCGTCCAGGGCGAGCTGCACGTCGGTCTCGAACATCTCCAGCCCGAGCACGACGCGCCGCTGCTCGCCGTACGCCTCCTGCGCGGCCCGCAGGAGGTGGTGCTGGGCCACGTGCCCGAGCGAGTCGTCGTGCTGCTCGCCGAGGAAGACGACGTCCGCCTCTGCCATCGCGTTGACGACGTCCGCCAGCGTGGCGGCGTGACCGTCGCGGGAGAGGACGGTCACGTCCAGGGAATCCTGCGCCGAGGCGCTGGCGGTCACGGCGAGCGCGAGGATGCAGAGGAGGAGCGTGCGGAGCATGGCGTTAGCTGTCCTTGCGGCGGGAGCGCGAACGGGAGCGGCGGCGCGAGCGCTTCGGCTTGTCGTCGCCGGAGTCGTCGGAATCGGAGTCCACGTCCGCTTCGTTCGTGTCCGGTTCGGAGACGTCGTCGCGGGCGTCGCTGTGGGCCTCGTCCGGGCGGGCGTCCTCCTCGCGCTCGTGCTCGGCCACCATAACGGGGGCGTCCGCGGGGCCGTGGAGGCTGGCGCGGTAGGCCTCGTCCAGCAGCATCGCGAGGATCTCGGGCTCGCCCTCTTCCACGAGCTGGCGGGCGACGGGCACAAAGCGGGCCGCGCGCTCCTTGTCCAGCGCGGAGCGATCGCGCATGCGGTCCTCCAGCTTGTTGGTGAGCCGCTCGCCGACGCGGCGCGCCAGCTCGTCGTCCGTGGGCAGCTCGCGCCGCTCCATCGGGATGTCGTACTTCTTCTCGATGTCCTTGATCGCGCTCTTCTCGTGGGCGAAGTAGAGCGTGATGCTGGTGCCGCTCTTGCCCGCGCGGGCGGTGCGGCCAGAGCGGTGGACGTAGTACTCCTTGTCCTGCGGCACGTCGTACTGGAAGACGTGCGAGAGGTCGTTCACGTCGATGCCGCGGGCGGCCACGTCCGTGGCGACGAGGATACGGAGGTCGCCGCTGCGGAGCCGGCCCATGACCTTCTCGCGGGCCTTCTGCGTGAGGTCAGACGAGATGCCGTCCGCGTCGTAGCCGAAGTTGCGGAGGAAGGTGGCGAGGTACTCCACCTCGCGCCGGGTGTTGGCGAAGACGATGGCCGCGCTCGGGTTCTCCCACTCGATGAGTTTGGCGAGGGCGCGGTCCTTGCCCATCGGCTCCACCTCCACGGCGCGGTGGGTCATGAGGTCCACGTGGATGCGCTTGCCGGCGGGCGCGAGGAAGACGGGGTCCGTCAGGAACTCCTTGCCCACGCGTTGCACGGCGTAGGGCATGGTGGCGGAGAACATGGCGCTCGTGCGCTCGCGCGGGAGGAAGCGCTTGAGCTTGCGCATGTCCGGGTAGAAGCCCATGGAGAGCATCTCGTCCGCCTCGTCCAGGATGAGGGCGCGGAGGGTGTCCAGCCGGAGCGAGCGCCGCTCCAGGTGGTCCAGCACACGGCCCGGCGTCCCGATGACGAGCTCCACGCCGTTCTTGAAGGCGTCGATCTGGGGGCCGTAGGCGGTGCCGCCGTAGACCGGCACGGCGCGGACGCGCTCGTCGGCCGGCATGTCCGCCGTCATCTTCTCAAACTCGCCGTGGATCTGGAGCGCCAGCTCGCGGGTGGGGCAGAGCACGAGGGCTTGCGTCCCGTCCGACTGGCGGTCGAGCTGTTCGAGGAGGGGGAGGAGGAAGGCGCCGGTCTTGCCGGAGCCCGTCCGGCTCTGCACGACGACGTCGTGGCCGTCGAGGAGGTAGGGGAGGGCCTGCTGCTGGACGGGCATGAGGTCCGCCCAGCCGAGGGAGTCCAGCGCCTGGCGGATGCTGTCCGGGACCGTTTCGCGGGAGGCGGGCTCGACCGCGTCGTCGGGGTCCTCGAAGGGGGTCTGGATGGGGGAGTCGTCGCGCTCTTTTTTCTGCGCGGCGCTCGTGAGATCAATCTGGAGGGAGTACGCCAAAGGAGTAGGGGTGCGGTTGGCCCGGGAGTCGGGCTCCTGACCGCGTCGTCACTCATCCGGACGCGGTCCACGTCAGCGACCAGGATACTCGCGCACGGCGGCGCTCGTGTTCCCGCTCGGGGTCTTCCGCAGAGCTTCCCGTCCGTGTGGCGCTGGCGGACCGTCTCGGCGAGGCCATCCGCCAGCCGCTAGAGGCCCACGCGGAGGGAGAGGCCCGCCACGGTCTCGCCGGTCGGCGCCGCCAGCGCGGCGGGCGTGAGGCGCGCGTTGAGCCCGATTCGCCGGTGCGCCGCAACGAGGCCCGGCGTCACCGTCGCGAGGCCTAATCCGACCAATGCCGCGGTGTGGAGTCGGGGCGAGTCCGACCCGAAGGGGCACCCCCCATCGCTGCAGAGGACGACCACAGACAAGACGCCTGCCCCGGCACCGATTCCGAACCCGAGGGCAGCGTTCCCGAGGGCACCCGTGATCTCACCCTCGAGACCGTACAACTGGCTCGCGGCGTGCACGCCGAACGCCGCGCCCACTGGAACGGAGACGACCGTGACCCACCCTTCGTTCAGGGTGCTTCCCAGAAGGATCGGCGCGATGACGCCTCCGGCAACGCCGCTGAGGTACACCACCGCGCGTTCCCCGCCGGAGAGAGGCAAGGAGGTCACTGGGGAAAGAGCGGAGGTCTGGGCCTCTTCGGCAGGGAGGACGACGGGCACGTCCTGCGCGCTGGCGGTGCCGCCGAGCGAGACCGCCAGCAGGGCGAGGAGGAGGGAACGGACCATCGGGGCAGAGGCGAATCGTGCCCCGAGGATACGCCGTCACTTACATCGCCATCCCGCCGTCTACGTGCAGCACGTGGCCGGTGACGTAGGTGCTCGCGTCGGAGAGGAGGAAGAGCGTCGCCGCCGCGATGTCGTCCGGCTGGCCGAGGCGGCCGAGCGGGATCTGGCCCTTCATCGCGTCCGTGACCTTGTCGCCGAGGTCGGCGGTCATGTCCGTCTGGATGTAGCCGGGCGCGACGACGTTGGCGCGCACGCCGCGGCCGCCGAGCTCCCGCGCGAGGCTCTTCGTAAAACCGATGAGGCCGGCCTTGGAGGCGGCGTAGTTCGCCTGCCCCGCGTTGCCCATCACGCCCACCACGGAGGAGACCGTCACGATGGAGCCGGCGCGCTGCTTCATCATCGGGCGGTAGGCGGCCTTGGCGACGTGGAACGCGCCGGTCAGGTTGGTGTCGAGGACGGCCTGCCAGTCCTCGGCGCTCATGCGGATCATGAGCGTGTCGCGCGTGATGCCGGCGTTGACCACGAGCCCGTCGATGGTGCCCCACTTCTCGGTCACGGCCTGGACCGCGGCGGCGGCGTCGTCTGCGGAGGCGGCGTCGGCCTGGAGGGCGAGGGCGCGGTCGTCCCCGCCGAGGGCCTGCACGAGCTGTTCCGCGGTCTCCGTAGAGGAGCGGTAGGTGAACGCGACGTTCGCGCCCGCCGCGTTCGCGGCTTCGACGATCGCGCGGCCGATGCCGCGGGTGCCGCCGGTGACGAGGATGTTCTTGCCGGAGAGGTCGAGGGTCATGAGAGGCTCAGAGGGGATCGGGGCGGGAAGCTACCGACGCGCTCCGGCCTCACGGGCGGATCCGTTCGCGCGGGCCGCGGGTCTCGGACTCGTCCGGGGCCTCCGCCAGCGCGTCGAGGTCGAGGAGCGGCTGGCGGTCGCCGCCGGCGAGGTCCGGGGTGCCGGTCTGCGCCTGTCGCGCGACGAGTTCGAGCCGGTCCAGGAGGGCGTCGAACTGCTCGGCGCGGTCTCGCGCCCACCAGCGGGACCACCCCTGCGCGCCGAGGGTGAAACCGACGACCATCAGCGCCATCAGCGCGACGCCCACGAGGGCGTCGGGGCTTGCGCCGAGCGTGGCCTCGCCGAGCACGAACAAACCCACGAGCGCCGTGAGCACGGCGGCGATGGAGAGCCCCTTGACGATCTCGCGCACGGACTCCGTGACCATCAGCCGGACGCCGCCCTCGGTCGGCTCCGCGGAGAGACGCGTGACGATACCGTTCTTGGTGCCGTGACGGATGCCGGTCCACTCGCGCAGACGGCCGATCTGCCCCGCCATGCCTTGCTGGCCGGTGTGCTGGCGGAGGGCCTCCACCATCGCGGCCCAGGTGTCATCGGTGAGGGGCCCGGGCACGACCCGCTGGCGGACGACTTCGACGGGGGCGCTGAGGAGCGTCCGGGTCCGGGCCGGCGCCGCGTCCAACTCCGCGACGGCCTGTGCGACGTAGCGCGGATCGAGTCCGGCGGCTGCGGCGGCTTCCTCCAGGTCCTCGCGCGAGAGCGCGCCGGGCGTGCGGGCCGCGTCGGCGCGTTGCATCTCCGCCATCCGCGCGAAGATGCGCTGGGCTTCGGCCTCGGTGAACTGGCGGGACATACGCGACGGCGGGGGGCGCGCTCAAAGTAGCGCGCCGCAGTCCGCCCGCCGATCTACGCCGCTAGCGCCTCGATGTCGGATGCGGTGCCGGCTGTGGCGGTCTCGGTCCGGCGGCCGAGCGTCCGCTTCGCGAGGCCAGAGAGCACCTTGCCCGCGCCGACCTCCACGAACCGCTCTACGCCCATGCCGGACATGGCCTCCAGGCTCTGCGCCCAGCGGACGGGCGCGGTGAGCTGCTCCAGCAGCTTCTCGCGGATCGTCTCGGGGTCGGTCGTGGGCTCCGCCGTGACGTTGAGCACGACGGGCACGCGCGGCTCGGAGATCTCGAGCGTCTCCAGCGTCGCCGCCAGCCCCTCGCGGGCGAAGGCCATGAGCGGGCTGTGGAAGGCGCCGCTGACCGGGAGTGGGACCACGCGCCGGGCGCCTGCCCCGCTGGCGGCCTCGCTCGCGCGCTCCACCGCTGGGCGGTCGCCGGAGATCACGATCTGGCCGGGGTCGTTGTAGTTGGCGGGCACCACTACGCCGTCGCCGGCGTCGGTGGCGTGTTGGCAGACGCGCTCCAGGTCCGCGGCTTCCAGCCCGAGAACGGCGGCCATCGTGCCGGGGCGGACGTCGCCCGCCTGCGCCATCAACTCGCCGCGGCGGCGGACCGCCAGCAGGCCGTCTTCGAGGGAGACCGCGCCCATCGCGGCGAGCGCGCTCCACTCTCCGAGGCTGTGGCCCGCGGCCACGTCGCACGAGAGCCCGCGCGCGGCGAGGACCGCGTGGGCGGCGAGGCTGTGGACGTAGAGCGCCGGCTGGGTGTTCTCCGTCTGGCGGAGGCGCTCGGCGGCCTCGTCGCCGTCCGAGAACATGATCTCGGAGAGGGAGAAGCCGAGGGCCGCGTCGGCGCGGTCTACCACCTCGCGGGCTTCGGGGAAGCGCTCGGCGAGATCGGCGGCCATGCCGGCGTACTGGGAGCCCTGGCCGGGGAAGAGAAAAGCGACCATCGAATTCAGAAGTGCGAATGCAGATGCGAATGCAGGACGGCGAAGGGGCAGCCGCCTGCGAGGTCTCTACTCTGGGGCCCCTTCCGCGTTCTGCGTTCCGCCTTCGCCCGTTCCATCGTAGGCCCACTTGAGGTGGGTGGCGCCCCACGTGAACCCGCCGCCGAAGGCCGCCAGCACGAGGTTGTCGCCGCGCTTGAGCTCGCTCTCCCAGTCCCAGAGGCAGAGCGGGAGCGTGGCCGCAGTCGTGTTGCCGTAGCGCTCGATGTTGAGCATGACCTTGTCTTCGGAGAGCCCCATCCGCCGAGCCGTCGCGTCGATGATGCGGAGGTTGGCCTGGTGCGGGACGAGGTAGCGGACGTCGTCCGCGGTGAGCCCGTTGCGCTCCATGATCTCCGCCGCCGCGTCCGCCATGCCGACGACGGCCCGCTTGAACACGGTGCGGCCGTCCTGCTGCGCGTAGTGGAGGCGGGCGTCGATGGTCTCGTGCGTGGGCGGGCGGAGGCTGCCGCCCGCGGGCTGGCTCAGCGAGTCGGCCCCGGATCCGTCCGTGTAGTGGACGGCGTCCAGCACGCCGAGGCCCTCCGTGTTGGGCTCCAGGAGGACCGCGCCGGCACCGTCGCCGAAGAGCACGCACGTCGTGCGGTCCGTGTAGTCGATGATGCGGCTCATCGTGTCCGCACCGATGACGAGCGCGTTGCGGGCGCTGCCGGCTTCCACCATGCGGGCCGCTGTGGTGAGCGCGAAGAGGAAGCCGCTGCACGCCGCCGAGAGGTCGAAGCCCCACGCTTTGGTCGCGCCGAGCACGAGGTTCGCGGACGCGGGGAAGTGCATGTCCGGCGTCACCGTGCCGACGATGATGAGGTCCACGTCCTCCGCCGCCAGCCCGCGGCGCTCGAGGCACTGGCGGGCGGCCTCGGTGGCCATGAAGGCCGTGGCCTTGTCCGGATCGCGAAGGATGCGGCGCTCGCGGATGCCCGTGCGGGTGCGGATCCACTCATCGTTGGTGTCCACCATCGCCTCGAGGTCGGCGTTGGTGAGCCGGTCCTCGGGGAGGTAGGCTCCGACGGCCGTGATGGCGGCCGTGCGGCGGGGGGTGTCGCTCATGCGAAGCGCTTAGGCGGAAACGGGGTCGGCGGGGGGGCGCGCGATGGCCTCGGCGACGCGGTCGGTCACGCCATCGGAGACGAGCTCGGCGGCGTGCGTCACCATCCGCGCGATGGCGCGGGCAGACGAGCCGCCGTGCCCGATGATGGCCGTGCCGTCCACGCCCAGGAGGGGGACGCCGCCGTAGTTCTCGTAATCGAAGGTGCCGGCCACGCCGCGGAGCACCTGCTTGACGCCGGCCGCGATCTCGGGGCCGAGCCCTTGCTTCTGGATCTCCTGCCCGAAGAGGTGCGGGAGGATGGTGGAAAAGCTCTCGCCGAGCTTCAACATCACGTTGCCCACGAACCCATCGCACACGACGACGTCCGCGCCGTGGTGGAAGATGTCGCGGCCCTCGATGTTGCCGATGAAGTGGAGGTCGTCCTCGCTGCTCAGCTTCTGGTAGGTCTCCTTGACCACCTCAGTGCCCTTGCCGGGCTCCTCGCCCACGTTGACGAGCGCGACGCTCGGGTTCTCGCTGTGCAGCGCGGTCTGGGCGAACACGCGGCCCATCTTCGCGAACTGCACGAGGAGGTCGCTGCGGACGTCCACGTTGGCGCCCACGTCCACGCAGATGCACATGCCGTCCACGGTCGGGAAGTAGCCGGGGAGGGCGGGGCGGAGGACGCCGGGGAGCCGGCCGAGCAGGAACGTGGCGCCGGCCATGACGGCGCCGGTGTTGCCCGCCGAGGCGAACGCGTCGGCGTGACCGGCCTTGTGCGCGCCGAGGCCGACGTGGATGGACGACTGCGGTTTGCCCTTGAGCGCGGACGAGGGGCTCTCGTCCATCCCGATTACCTCGGGCGCGTGGAGCACCTCGATCGGCAGGCCGCTGACGTCGTGCGCGGCGAGGGCGTCCCGGAGGTCGGCCTCGCGACCGACGAGGAGCACCGCCAGCCGGCCGTCGGCCTCGCGGACCGCGCGGACGGCGCCTTCAACCGTGACGCCGGGGGCGTGGTCGCCGCCCATGGCGTCGAGGGCGACGCGGATCGGCCGGGCGGACTCGGAAGACATGGGCGTGGAGAGGGGAGGCGGAGAGGGGCCGCAAGGTACGGGCGCGTGCCCTGCGGGACGAACAGATACGACGGACGCCCGTGCGCGGCTCCCGCGGGGCGGGGGCTTGGCACGGGCGTCTGAGGCCGCTCCGAGCGGGCCGGAGCGAGCAAGGGGTGCCGCTAGAAGCGCTCCTCGCGCTCGACGACGGCGCGGCCGCGGTAGTGCCCGCAGTTCGGGCAAGCGCGGTGCAGGACCTTCCCGCTCCCACAGTTGGAGCACTCGTGGGTGACGGGGATCGAGCGCACCTTGTACTGGGCGCGGCGGGTGGCGGTGCGGGCCTTGGAGTGGCGGCGCTTCGGGTTGGCCATGGGGTGTGTCGGGTGTCGCGCCGGAGCGCGGGGTGGTCAGTCGGAGTCGGCGTCGCGGAGGCGGCGGAGGGCCTCCCAGCGATCGTCGGCGGGCTCGCCCTCGGCGGGGCCGCCGAAGCGGGTCGGGATCTCGGCTCCTTCTGCCTCGGGCGCGACGCGCCGGAGCGGGAGCGAGAGGAGGATGGTGTCACGGACGGGCTCCGTGAGGTCCACCTCGGGCGGGTGATCGGGCAGCGGGTAGATGTCCTCGTCGTCCTCCCCGATAGGGCGGTCGGTGAAGAGCACCTCGTGCGAGCCGTGGATCGGCTGCTGGTACTCCACGAGGGTGCGGTCGCACTCGAGCGTCGCCGTCGCCTGGGTGGCGAAGGTGGCGCGGACCCGCCGCTCGGCCACGTCGAGGCTCAGCGCGACGGCGATGTCGGCGAACACCTCGGGGTCGAGGTCGAGGTCGGCGGGGCTGGGCGTGAGCTCCATTTCGTGGAGCCCGTCGTCGAGCGCGGTGAGGTCTACCCGGAGCATGAGGTCAAGGAGCGGCGTCGTCTTACGCGCGCGGTGCAGGCGCACGGAACCCGGAAGCTAGACGGCGCCCAGGAGCCTCCGCAAGGCTTCCCGGGATGTTTGCATGGCCCTTCGCGCGGCCTCCTCACGACCTTCGCTCGCGCCGGGCGCATCCCCGCGCGGGCGGGCGGCCTTCGTGTGAAGTCTTCCGTTCGGCTGGCGGATGGGCTCGGCGGCCGTTGCCCCACCGGCGGAGGCGCGGTTACCATGCCGGGCCGGAGCCGGACGCTCGTCCCTCCGCGCGAGCCGCCAGCGCCCGCGTTGGCGAGGCCCGGGGATGGGCGGATCCCCTCCTCTCGCACTCCGTTGGTGGAGATGTGGAAAAGTCCACCCCGTTCCCGAACCGCTCGCCCCGCGCGCGCTTCACTTCGAGGGTGCCACCGCGCCTGTTTGTTTCTCTGTTGGATCCGACGGCGTTGCACCGCAAGGGGATAGCTCCCCTTTTCCACAACGTGGAAAAGATGTGGATAGCGCGAGTGTCCCCGGGAGTCCCCGGCCCCTGACCCCACGCGGCGTTCGGTTGGGCTGTGGATAACCCCACGGGTCCCCTCCGTGCCTCCCTCGCACGGATCCCTCCGTTGTCGGATCTTGACGCTCTTCGCTTCCCTCCCACCGCTACCGCTTCCGGCTCGATGAACAGGACCCCCGACGAGGTCTGGGACGAGTGTCTCGCGATCATCCGAGACAACATCAGCCGGCAGAGCTACCGCACCTGGTTTGACCCGCTCCGCGCGGTGGCGCTCGAAGAAGAGGACGGCGTCCCGAAGCTGACCGTTCAGCTTCCGAGCCGGTTCTACTACGAGTGGCTGGAGGAGCACTACTTCGCGCTCCTGCGCAAGACGATCACGAAGGTGCTCGGCCCGACGGGCCGCCTCTTCTACGATATCGTGATCGAGCGGGAGGACACGGAGGCGGAGCGGCCCGGTGCCTCCATGCAGCTTCCGGCCCGCCCGGACGCGCTCGTGCCCGGGCGCCGCGCCCGCTCCGTGGACACCTCGCCGCAGGCTGGCGCTCCGTCCGGACACGCCCCACACCGAGGCTATCCCGCGCCTCAGCCTGGCCCGGCCCGTCCGCCAGCGCAGGCGCCGAACGGCCACGGCACGAGCCCCTTCGCCATCCCGGGCGTCCGCCGCGAGGTGGACCCGCACCTGGACCCGCTCCTCACGTTCGACCGCTTCATCGAGGGGGATTGCAACCGGCTGGCGCGGAGCGCGGCGTGGGCCATCGCGCAGCAGCCGGGCGAGACGGCGTTCAACCCGTTCCTGATCTACGGCGGCGTGGGGCTCGGGAAGACGCACCTGATCCAGGCCATCGGCAACTACGCGCGGACGCACGGTCACGCGCGGACCGTCCGCTACACCTCCAGCGAGCAGTTCACGTCGGAGTTCGTCCGGGCCATCCGCAACAACGCGGCAGGCGCCTTCGCGGAGCTCTACCAGAGCGTGGACGTGCTCATCGTGGACGACGTCCAGTTCTTCGGCGGCAAGGAGAAGACGCAGGAGCAGTTCTTCCACATCTTCAACGAGCTGCACCTCCAACGGAAGCAGATCGTGCTCTCCTCGGACCGTCCGCTGAAGGACATCGAGGGGCTGGAAGAGCGGCTCGTCTCGCGGTTCCAGTGGGGACTGGTGGCGGACGTGCAGGCGCCGGAGTTGGAGACCCGAATCGCGATCCTCCGCCGCCGCGCGGAGGACGACGGCACGAAGGTCTCGGACGCCGTGCTGGAGTACATCGCGACGCACGTCACGGCGAACATCCGGGAGCTGGAGGGCGCCCTCATCCGGCTCTCCGCGTACGGCGCGCTGCAGAACCGGGAGATCGATCTGGAGATGGCGCGCGATGGGCTGCGCGACCTCATCAAGGAGCAGCGCGCGGCGCTCACGCTCCCGCAGATCCAGACGGTCACCTGCGAGGTGCTGGACATCCCCGAGGACCTCGTCCGCGCCCGGACCCGGAAGCGCGAGGTGGTGCAGGCGCGCCAGATCGCGATGTACTTCTGCAAGCAGCTCACGAAGCACTCGCTCAAGACGATCGGGCAGGGCTTCGGCGGGCGCGACCACTCCACGGTGATCCACGCCGTGCGGAGCGTGGAGGACCAGATCGACACGGACCCGCTCTTCCGCGAGACGGTGGAGCGCGTGCGGAAGAAGCTGGAGCTGCACACGCGGTAGGGCGCGAGCGGTAGGCGCCTCCCGGCTGGCGGGAGGCCTCGGCGGGACGGTCCGCCAGCCGGACGGTGAAGCCATCGGGAGAGCAACGTTTGGCTGTTGATTGCCAAACGAGTCCTGCCGATACTGCGTCATCGTCTTTTCCTGAAACGACAGCTCTAGCGGGTGCTCGGTCCGCCTCAAACATGAAGCTGTTTTACTTGCGCCAAGCTTTGGGCGCTAGAACCAGGACACATAGTGAAGCCCTAAACACTGATAGCCAGGCTCTCTTCAAGGCAGACCTGCAACCACCTGATCGTCAACCGGGATCACGTCAACCGCTCGTGTTGATGGTGGGCGACAGCACGGTTGTCCCGCTGGCGGAGACAATTGAAGAGCGCCGAGAGCAACGAGCGATGACACTGGAGATTCAGCGCGGGCGTGAGGTGACGCGGAGGCTCGTTGCTCTCGCGATCGCCCTCGCCTCCGCAGCCAGTGCGATCACGGCAATACTAACGTTGTAATCCGCACCCTTGGCTCGCCTTGCCCCGCCTGCTGACGACCTCCGCCAGCGGGGCGAGGGCGGGGCGGTGAAGCCATCGGGAGAGCGTCCCGCAGCGGTTGATTGCGGAACGGGTTCTCCCGATACTGCGTCATCGTCTTTTCCTGAAACGACAGCTCTAGCGGGCGCTCGGTCCGCCCCGGTTATGAAGTTCACCGTCAACAGCCAGGACCTCCAGCGCGCCCTCGCGACGGTCAGCGGCGCCGTCCCCTCCAAGGCCACGCTCCCCATCCTCGAGTGCGTCCTCTTCGAGCGCGACGAGGACACCCTGCGCATCGCCGCGACCGACCTCGACATCTCCATCGTGCAGGCGCTGCCGGTGCAGTTCGAGACCAACGGGACCGACGCCAAGCAGCGGATCGCGGTCCCGGCCAAGCGCCTGCTGGACACCGTCCGCGCGCTGCCCTCCGGCCTGCCGGTGACGGTCCAGACGGACACGGAGCATACCGTGGAGCTGACCACGGACCAGGGCCGCTACAAGATGGTCGGCTTCGACGGTGGGGACTACCCCGCGCTGCCGAGCCTGGAGGACGCCCAGACCGTGACGGCGCCCTCCGCCGTGATCCGCCGCGCGATCGACAAGACCGGGTTCGCGGTTTCCAAGGACGCGCTCCGGCCCGCCATGATGGGCGTGCTCTTCCAGGTCCGCCCGGAGAACGCGCGTATCGTCGCCACGGACGGCCACCGGCTCGTGCGTCTCACCATGGACGCGATCACCGCGGAGCCCGCGATGGAGTTCATCGCGCCGGAGAAGGCCCTCGCGCTGGCGGGCAAAGCCGCCGGCGACGGCGACTGCACCGTCCGAGTGGGCGGGGGCTACGTGGAGTTCAACCTCGGCGAGACCACGGTCATCGGGCGCATGATCGACGAGCAGTACCCCAACTACGAGGCCGTCATCCCCGTCGAGAACGAGAAGCAACTGACGGTCCAGCGCGAGGCACTGCTCAACGCCGTCAAGCGCGTCGCGCTGTACTCCTCCAGCATGACGCATCAGGTGCGGCTTTCGCTCAAGAAGGACCTCATCGAGATCTCCGCCGAAGACATCGAGCGGGCCTCGGAGGCCAAGGAGCGCGTGCTCTGCGAGTACGACGCGGACGAGATGGAGATCGGCTTCAACGCCAACTACCTCACGGAGGTGCTCCAGAACCTCGACGCAGAGGACGCGGTCTTCGAGTTCTCCTCGCCCAACCGCGCCGGCGTCGTCTCGCCCGCGGAGCCGCTGGAGGGGGAAGACGTGCTGATGCTCATCATGCCGGTGATGCTCAACACGTACGCCGCCTAGCGCGGCCTCCGGCTCAGAACCTCCCGCGGGGGCGTGCGTCGGCACGTCCCCGCGTTTTTGTTCGCCATGCCTAAGCGCCCCGACGTTCCCGTCCTCCTGATCGACGGCGTGTGCTCGCTCTGCGAGGGCGCGACCCGCTTCATCCTGGACAACGAGCGGGAAGACGCGTCGCCGCTCCGGTTCGGGTCGTTGCAGGACGACGCCGCGAAGCCGCTGCTGGAGGCCTCCGGCCTGCCGCCGGACTACCTCGAAGGCGTCGTCCTCGTCGGTCCCGAGCAGACGCTGACGGGCTCCGACGCCGCGCTCGTGCTCATGCGGAGGCTCCGCCAGCCGTGGCCCGCGCTGTCGGCTGTCGGGCGGTGGATGCCCCGCCCGGCGCGCGAGGCGATCTACCGCTGGGTGGCGCGCAACCGCTACCGGTGGTTCGGCACGAAGGACGTCTGCGGCCTCCCCACGGAGGCCGAGCGGCGGCGGATGCTGTAACGCTAGCGGTGCCGATGGGCGGGCGTCACCGCGCCTGCTCGTCGAGGTAGTCCAGCAGGCGGGCGGCGTCTGGGGCGCGGTAGCCGCCCTGCGCCATCACGGCGTCCAGCGCGACGCGCGCCTCCTCGTCGCGGCCCTGGAGCAGGCGGATTCGCCCGAGCGCGAGCGCGGCCTCTTTGCCGAATCCGTCGTCGGGAGCCTCGCGGGCGATCTCCGCGAAGGCATCGGCGGCGGCGTCCAAGCGGTCCGCGTCCGTCCGGGGGAAAAGTCCGAGCGTGGAGGTCTGCGCGCCTTCTAGAAGGGAGACGGCCTCGGCGTAGCGGTCGGAGAGTTCCGCACCCCGGACCGGGCGGAACGCCGTGCTCACGTCCGAGACCTCGGCCACGCGGACGCGCTCCGGCGTCGTCAGAGAGGACGTGGCGAACGCGGCCCCGTACAGCCCCACGACGGCCACGAGGGCCAGGGCGAGACCTCGCCTCAGGCGAGGTCTCGCCTGCACCGCGCCGCGGTCTCCCGCCAGCCGAGCGGGCCGTTCAGCCGGGCGGCCGTCGCCGCTATGGTCATCGAGGGGGGGGGGCAACGCGTGGCCGGTCAGCCGTTCGAACTGCGCGAGCGGGTCCTCCAACTCCTCCGCGATGTGCTCCAGCGCGGCTCGCTCGTCCGGCGCAGGCGGTGCGTCCCGGCCGAGCCCGAGACTCTCGTCCACGACCTGCGCCGCCAGGTCGTCGGGTGCTCGGGCGGCGTCGATCACCGCCGCGAGGGCCCGGGCCTCGGTCCACGCATCGTGGAGGTCGGGGCGGGACTCAACGAGGGCGTCTACCTCTGCCCGCTCGGCGGCGGTCAGGGCAGCGTACTCGCGGAGTCGCTCGTGGAGCGGGACGGAGGGCATCGGGGAGGTGGCGGGCGTTCGGGGCGCTAGACACGTCGCGGTGTCTGGCGTAACAACTTGCGCGGGCTAACTCTCGTCTTCACCGAGGCGAACGGAGTCATCTGGGAGGGCGCCCGGTGGGAGGAGGTCGTCGTAGTACAGGGAGCGGAGGCGGGGGTCCTTCCGGAGCCGGGCCACGGCGCGGGAGGCGTAGGTCCTCACGGTAGGGAGCGCCGCTCCCAGCCGTTCGGCGATCTCGGCGTACTCCATCCCGTGCAGCAGGCGCATCGTGCCCACCTCCGCGACGGCCCTGGGGAGCGCCGCCAGCGCGGCGGCGATGACCTCGCGGATGAGGAGCGCATCGAGGTCCGCGGCGTGGGCGGCCGGCTGGCGGCCGGGGAGCTGCTCCGGTAGCTCCGTCTCGCTCTTCCGGTCGCGCCGGTGGTTGCGGAGGGCGTTCTTGCAGGCGACCGAGACGTAGGAGGCGAACCGCTTGGGGTCGATGGCGTCGTACTTCCGGCGCACGCGCTCGAAGGTGTTCGTGATGCAGGCGTCCACGTCGCTGGCGGCGCCCCGCTCGCGGACGAACTGCGCGAGGAAGTAGCGCTGTACGTAGCAGTAGGCCCAGAGGTCCACCTCGCGAAGGCCCTCGCCCGTCTCCCGCCAGCGGGCGAACGCGTCGTTGGCAGCGTCCACGTCCCGAACGTCGAACGGGAGGTGACGCGCGACGGCGTCGAGGCGGGCGAGGTCGTCAGGGGGCATAAGGGGGCGGTCCTCCCGGCGGAAGCCGCGCAAGATAGCGGAAGTGCGAGGGGAAGAATCCGCGAACGTGGCGCAAATGGGGCACATGCGGGTGCCGGCGCGTTGACTCTCGCTGCCTGGGCCCTCTAGTTTCGACGGCTCAGCCTGCGTTCCGCCCTCGCGAGATGATGCCCCTCAGCGGACGAGCGCAGTCGGTGGCGGCGCGGCCAGTCCGGTCGCCCGTTTTTTTGCGCCCCGGAGGTCCCGCCGCAGGCGGCCCACTTCCCGCGCCCCGATCCACGCGATTCCATCATGGACACCAACTCGTTTAAGACGTTCAGCGCCCGCCCGGCGGACGTCGAGCACGCTTGGCATCTCGTCGACGCCGACAACCAGGTCGTCGGCCGACTGGCGGCACAAGTCGCGGCCATCCTCCGCGGCAAGCACAAGCCGGAGTACACCCCCCACGTCGACACCGGCGACTTCGTCGTCATCGTCAACGCGGAGAAGGTCCGGTTCACCGGCAACAAGGAGACCGCGAAGACCTACTTCCGGCACTCCGGCTACCCCGGTGGCGTGACCACGCAGACCCCCCGCGAGGTCCGCGAGAAGTACCCCGAGCGGATCCTCGAGCGCGCCATCCAGGGCATGCTCCCGAAGAACCGCCTCGGCCGCGCCATGGCCAAGAAGCTCAAGGTCTACGCCGGCGCGGAGCACCCGCACGCGGCGCAGAACCCGCAGCCGCTCGACCTCGACGCGTAACTCTAGCGACCCCCTCCTATGCCTACTCAGTACCAGGCCGTCGGCCGTCGCAAGACCTCGACCGCGCGGGTTTACCTCCGCCCCGGCTCCGGCAACATCGTCATCAACAAGCGCCCGCTTTCGGAGTACCTCCCCACGGAGATCCGTCAGCGCGCAGCGGTCGCCCCGCTGGAGCTCACCGAGCTCCGCGGCCAGTTCGACGTCCTCGTGAACGCGAAGGGCGGCGGCCTCACCGGCCAGGCCGAGGCCACGCAGCTCGGCATCGCGCGCTGCCTCGTGGAGTACGACGAGGCGCTCCGCAAGCCGCTCCGCGACGCCGGCTACCTCACGCGTGACCCGCGTGCCGTCGAGCGGAAGAAGCCGGGTCAGCCGAAGGCCCGCAAGAAGTTCCAGTTCTCGAAGCGCTAAGCCGCTCCGCGGACTCCCGCGCCCCGAGCGCGTCCGGGTTGGCTCAACTCGGGACCGCCCGGGACCCGGGACCCCTCCATCTCCCACCCCGCCCGACGCGCTGGCGGGTGTCCCCCTCGCGAGGCCACGGCCTCGCCGGTGGGGATCGCCAGCGCGGCAGACGGCGGGGGCGGTTTCAACCCGCGCGAGGCCCGGCCTCGCGCCCACCCGCAGGCACGGCCTGCACCCCCATGCCCAAAGCATCGATCGAAGACCTCCTCCGTGCGGGCGCCCACTTCGGGCACCTCACGAGCCGCTGGAACCCGAAGATGGCGCCGTACATCTTCATGCAGCGCAACGGGATCCACATCATCGACCTGAAGAAGACCCAGGCGCTCCTGGACGAGGCCGCGGACGTCGCCGCTCGGTTCGCGAAGCGTGGCAAGACCATCCTCTTCGTTGGCACGAAGAAGCAGGCGCAGGCCGTGGTGAAGGAGGAGGCGCAGCGCGCCGGCATGCCCTTCATCGTGGACCGCTGGCAGGGCGGCATGCTGACCAACTTCCAGACGGTCAAGAAGAGCATCCGCCGCATGGAGACGCTCCAGCGCCAGGAGCAGGACGGCACCACCGCGCAGCTCAAGAAGAAGGAGCGGCTCATGCGCTCCCGCGAGCTGGAGAAGCTGGACCGCGTGCTCGGCGGTATCGCTGACATGGCCAAGCTCCCGGGCGCCCTCTTCGTCGTGGACGTCAAGCGCGAGCACATCGCCGTGGACGAGGCGAAGAAGCTCGGCATCCCGGTCATCGCGCTCGTGGACACGAACGTGGACCCGGACCTCGTGGACTACCCGATCCCGGCCAACGACGACGCCATGCGCTCCGTGGCGCTCTTCACGCGCGTCATCGCGGACGCCGTCGCCGAGGGCGCGAGCACGGCCAAGATGGAAGCCGACGCCGCCAAGGCGGAGGCGGAGAGCCGTCTCGCGGACGAGGTGAAGGAGGCCGCCCAGCCGGACGAGAAGCCCGAAGAGGCGCCGAAGTCCATGGCGGAGGCCGAGAAGGAGACCCCCTCCGACGACGCGTAAGGACCCGGCCGCCTCCACGTGGGGCGCCCCATCCAACGGGGAAGCGGGGTCCGCCTCGTTTCCCCGTTTTCGTAACTGCACCCCCCTTCCCGCTGGCGGTAGCGTCCGCCAGCCTGACAAACCCCACTACTGACATGGCGATCACTGCACAGGACGTCAAGCGCCTCCGCGAGGCCACCGGCGTTGGCATGATGGACTGCAAGAAGGCCCTCACCGAGGCCGACGGCGACTTCGACGCCGCCATCGAGATCCTCCGCAAGAAGGGCGAGAAGGTCGCGGCCAAGCGCGCCGACCGGGACGCCACCGAGGGCGTCGTCGCGACGGCGACCACCGACGACGGCGCCGCTGCCGCGATGGTGGAGGTCAACTGCGAGACCGATT
>LWDU01034869.1_pt1 | contig 31195 bp, 26 predicted proteins | sample 727161 | NCBI WGS metagenome assembly LWDU01 (sample SAMN04566230, study PRJNA314399) | hydrothermal vent metagenome | isolation source: deep sea hydrothermal plume seawater | place: Mexico: Gulf of California, Guaymas Basin | collected 2004-07-11
AATTTGGAGGAGTTCCATAAATAGTGGCAAAACCTCCAATTGAAGCAGAATATGCAATTCCAAGCATTAATACTTTACCAAAATTACTATTCAAAATATTTTTTTTAAGACTAACCTGAGATACAATAGCAATACCTATTGGTAGCATCATGATACTTGTTGATGTATTAGATAACCACATAGACAAAAAAGCAGTTGCAATCATAAAACCTAATAGCATAGATTTTTTATTATAACCAACCAAATTAATAATATTAAGAGCTATTCTTTTATGAAGATTCCATTTTTCCATAGCAATAGTTAAAAAAAATCCAGCCATATAAAAATAAATTATTTTATCACCATATGAACTTGCTGTTAATTTTAAATCAAGCCCACCAGTAAGAGGAAATAAAACCAATGGCAATAAAGATGTTACTGGTATAGGAATAGCCTCAGTTATCCACCAAGTTGCAATCCACAGAACACTACAAAAAATAGCATGTGATTGAGAATTCATTCCATCGAATGGATGGATCAAAAAATAAAAAATAAAAAAAAGTGAAGGGCCAAGAATAATATTAAATCTTCTCGACATGACATTAAAAATTTATTACTGCTTGATAAAATCAAAAACCCAATTTCCTTCTTTTAATCCACCAGATACAACAAAACTTGTTCTTAGTGTAGTAGAAGTTAGCGATATACTTAACACAACATTGTCACTACGCAAAAGTTTATTCTTATCTCCATTCTGAAATGTCCAAGTTCCTGAACTTGGCCAAACATCAGCAGTAGCGGAATTTGTTGTTGAATAATTACCACCATTTTTTGATCCTCCAGAAAAAGTAAGAGTAATATTTTCAAAATCTGAAACTACATTCCCATCTTTAGTAGCAGAAGAAGCATCTTTTAAAATCCATGTTCCATTTAATAATGTAGCTTGATTATCTAATGGATCTGCAACTGGATCAGGATCAGGATCAGCACTATTACAACCAATAAAAAGTGATAAAACAAAAAAGAGAAAAATTAAATATTTGATAGCTTGTCTCATAGAAATATTTTGTTACAAATTATAAAATAATAATTTAAAAATAAAGTAAAATGATTAATAAATTATAAAAAAAGCCATCTTTTAGATGGCTTTTTAATTTTAAATAAAAATAAATATTAGAAAGTAAGCTTTATACTAAAATTCAATGTTCTTCCGTAACTTGGAAACCCTTCTTTTAAATCATTACTTCCTTCTATACCTCTAGCCCAATATAATTCATCTAAAATATTATATCCTTGAACCTGAGCATAAGCTCCAAGTGAACCTAAATTAAATCTAGCACCAATTCTTATATCAAGTACTCCATATGAATCTAGTTGATGTGGTTGAATATTACTTGAACTAAAATCCTGTCTACCAGTAACATCATAATCGGCATATAATTTAGCATTATAAATATACTGTCCACCAAAATCTAATGTATTGTTAATTTGGTATCTACCTTTAACCCCTAATTGAGTTTGAGGATGATTCCCTACCAATACATTTCCTGAATAAACATCAACATTAATAATTGGTGAATTTTCAACATCAGACCTAAGTTCAGCTGTAACATCATTTGCCCATCTAAAATCTCCAAATGACATTAAACCTCCTATATCAAGTTTAGGAGTAAACTTTGTATTAAATTCAAGTTCAAGACCTTTATGAAGAGCATCTTGACCTCTAATTGCAGATCGTGTTGAAACACCATTAATAGTTACCCTTGGGGATAATAAACCTTTATCTACCCATTTTGTAGCATACACATTCATCTTAAGTGAAAATTTTTGAGCTTTATAACCATACCCAAATTCAATAGACTTTGCTTTTTCATTTTCTAAAGGATCAACAACTGTGTTGATATAATTAGTAAATACAAAATTAAAAAATGGAGCTCTAGAAAATGATCCAGCATTTACATAAATATTACTATTATCTGAAAAATTATAGTTAAAACCAGCCTTTAGATTATGTCCAGTAATATTGACTTTTGCTGATTCTGGATTTGTTCCGCCATTTTCTTCACCTACATAATTTCCTCTATCTACTCTCACATATTGAGTTCTAGATACTGAAGCAGCAACAAATGCAAAAACTACATCATTATCATATTGCACCTGAGAATGAAGACCAGCATATCTATGAATTCCATCATTATCATATGCAATTCTTTGATTAAAAGGTGTTTTATTAAAATATAAAGAAGTAGAATTTTCATTAACATATTTTAAATGATCCCTTACTCCACCATCACCATAAGATGATAAAGAAGAATTCCTACTATAATCAACAGTATATTTATAATATTCAGTCCAATGTGAACCTCCCAAAAGATTTCTCACTTCTCTAAAGTGCTCACCACGATATGTTCTTGCATCAATTCCAACAGTTAATTCTAGATTATCATTAAACTTATGATTTAAATTCGAAAGAATTCCATACCATTTATGGTTGTTTACAGAATTTCTAAGAATGGTTTCAGATCCAACTGTACCAGAAAGTCCATAATTTGGAGAATTAGAAGAATTAGAAACATTACGAGATTCTATAACATCCCAATCAATTAATCCATCAGAAGTTCTATCAGTATTTCCATAATATCTTGAAGTACTACCTAATGGTCCTGATCCACCACCTTTCCCATAAGATGCATAAATAGAAGTATTTAATGTAGTTTTATCATTAACATTATAATAATGATTTAATACAATATGAGGTTTATGGTAATAATTATTTCTACCACTCAATTCTTCGCCATTGTGCATTCCCCAATCTCTATTATACTTACGACCATACATATCAACTTCAGCAGGACTTAAATATTGATCTCTTTGCCCATGCTTTTGTGGAGCACCAACAGCTGTTAAAACAAAAGTGCTATTATCACTAAATTCTTTAGAAATAGATAAAAAATATGTCATTGCATCTACATAAGTACCATCAACATATCCTTTACCATTTGTTTTAGAAAGTAAAGCAGATATAGCCCAATCACCATTCATTCTTCCAGTATTATAAGATATTGTTTCTTTAAACTGACCATAGTCAGAAACTTGCTGCATATATGAACCGCCTTTTTTAGAATCTACAGATTTAGTCATAATATTAATAGTTCCACCAATCGAGCCAATAGCAAGTTTAGAAGCACCTAGGCCTCTTACAACTTGCATTGCAGAAGTTACATCACCAAGTCCATTCCAATTTGACCAATATACTCTACCATTTTCCATATCATTAACGGGAACCCCATTGATCATAACAGTAATATTTTCCTGAGCAAAACCTCTAATGTAAATCCTAGAATCTCCTACTCCACCACCTTCTTTAGTAGTATAAACACCAGGAGTGAATTTAAGAAGTTCTGGAACTTCTTGTGTTCCTGCATATTCCTCAATATATTGAGTAGATACATTAGAAAAAGTTGCAGGAAGACGTCTGTCTACTCCATAATCAGCTGTAATTTTAATTTCATCTAAAGTTATATTTAGAGCTGTTAATTTAATTACACCCAAATCTCCTCCAGCAGCAACCTCAATATCCTCATAACCTAAATAGGTAATAAGGACAACCGATGATGTAGAAACATCAGCAGTAAAAGAAAATGATCCATCCAAACCAGTGAACGTACCAATTGTAGTTCCTTTAATTGAAACATTTGCACCAATTAAAGGTTCGTTAGACGAACCATCAACAATTACACCAGAAACTAGTGATTGTGAAAATGATGAGAATGAAACTAAAGAAACTGTAAAAAAAAGTATAAAATATAAGTAAAATTTTTTCATATAGTTAAAGTAAAGTTATTGTCCAATATAAATAAAAATTTAATAATTCTTACAAAATAAAAAAGTAAAGTTATTAATATTTAAAGTCTATGCTGATCTATCATGCTAAATACATAAATCAAACATAAATCAATGTAACTAATTTAGTAAAATATGTTTAAATTTAAATATGAAAATCAACCTATTTAAGGCAGATAAAAATTACATCTTGAAAAGGGCCCAAAAAGAAAGCCAATCATCACTAATTAAATTTTTGATTTCTACTTCCATCAATACATATCAAAAAAAAACTAACTCAATTGGTATTCTAGATAAAACTTCTAAATTAATTAATAATTATAATCTAAAAAATTCTAAAGATTTTATTTTTTTTTACAATAAAATTTCAGCTATATACAGATATAATTATGGAGAAGTTCAATTAAGTTTTCTTTGGGATGGTAGTTCACATGAAGAATTCTACAGAAATAGATGGAAAAATTTTTTTAAAAATGAAATAAAACTTATGTGTTCAAATTATAGCTTTTTAAAAAATATAATTTCTATGACAATTTTCAACAAAAAAAATAATGATATCTCAGAATTACAATACAACTTATCAACATTTATAAGAAAAAAATTTAACATTCAAGTCTTCAAGAGAAAAGGAATTGTTGTTCATTCAAAAGAAATAGATTGAAAAAAATTTTATTTCTATTTTTTTTATTTTATATAAATAATTCTATTTATTCTCAAGAGAATATTAAAAAGTCACAAACTGACAAAATAATTAAAACAGCAGAAAATCACATACTGAAAGAAAACTATAGTTCTGCCGATTCATTATTAAAAAATATTATTTTAAATTCTAAATTAGTACCCTCAGAAATTACATTTTTATTTGGTAAAAATTCTTTTTTTATTAATAAATACAAACAATCTATTAATTGGTTAAATAAATACATTGAAATGAAAGGAATACTGGGAAAATATTCTGAAGAAGCTATAAAATTTTTAGAATTATCAAATATAAAAAATGTCTTAGAAAAAGAAAAAAATATTGAAAATATATTGACTGAATTATTTTCATATAGATATATTCAATGTCCAAATAATAAAAAAATTTGTCCTGTCTGCAAAGGAAGTTCTGTAATGATTACAGAAACTGAAATTTCTAAAATATATAAAACATGTCCATTTAGTGATAATAAAGGATATTTAACATGTGACGAATATAATCTCTTTCTAAGAGGAGAGTTAAAACCTAAAATATCAATATTTTCTCAAAATAATTAAACTATTGATTGCATTATAATACCACATAAGTATGCAGCGTATGTTCCAACAGCATATCCTAAAACTGAAAGTAAAACTCCAACAGCTGCTAATGATGGATGAAAGGCTGATGCAACTACTGGTGCTGATGCTGCACCACCTACATTTGCCTGACTGCCAACAGCAACAAAAAAATATGGAGCTTTAATAAGAATTGCTACAATAAACAATAGTATCACGTGTACAGAAATCCATATTAATCCAATTAAAAAAAGTCCAGGATTATCAAAAACTGTAAATAAGTTCATTTGTAATCCAATTGTAGCAACTAAAATATATATAAAAATACTACCAATTTTAGAAGCACCAACACCTTCTAAATCTCTTAATCTAGTAAATGAAAGAATAATTCCAAAAGTTGTAGCCATCACAATTAACCAAAAAAAACTAGATGTTAAACTATACTTTTCTAAAATAGGAAAATTGTTTAGTAGATATGGAGCAATATTATCTGCAATCAAATGAGAAATTCCAGTAATACCAAAACCAATTGTAAGCACATAAATAAGTTCCTTTAAATCAGGTATTCTTGCAATACTCAAGTTATACTTTTCTATTTTCTCTTTTACAGATTGAAGTGAACTGCTATCAGCCCCTAAAAATTTATCTATAAAAACAGTTTTTCCGACACCAATCAAAAGAACAGCAAGCCAAGCATTACCCACTAAAACATCTACAGTGACCATTTTTGAAAATAACTCTCCATCAACATTAAAAACTTCCTTCATTGCTGTCTGATTAGCTCCCCCTCCTATCCAGCTACCAGCTATAGTAGTCATGCCCCTTGCCAACTCTTCTGGATTTATTGAAACCAAATTTGGAAATAAGTTTTTTACTATAATTATTGCAATAGGACCTCCAATAATTATTCCAACAGTTCCAGTAAAAAACATTATTAGTGCTTTTGAACCAAGTTTACTTATCTCTTTCAAATCAACACTTAAGGTAAGGAGGACTAAAGATGTGGGTAGTAAATATCTTGAAGCAACAAAATATAGATTTGATTTTTCTGGAGAAACAATTCCAGTAGTATTTAATAAAGAAGGAATAAAATAACACAATAATATTACAGGAAAAAAAGTGTAAAACTTCTTCCAAAAAGAGGATTTTAGATTTGAAGTATAAAAAACAAACCCTAAAACAGCCATTAAAATGCCAAAAACTACTGCGTCATTAGAAATCATTATTCATAAATTTAAAAAATTAAACTAGTTTGATAAATATGATTTTTATCCAAAATGGTTATTTTTACTATAAAACTAATATAAAGATATTATTCTTTAGAAGATATGTCTAATACCATTCTTTGTTAGAATGGTTTTTTAATTATGAGCTTAAATAAATTTAGTAAAACGATAACTCAAGATGATTCTCTGCCAGCTGCACAGGCAATGCTTTATGCTATTGGATTAAAAGAGGAAGATATGTCAAAACCTCAAATTGGTATTGCAAGTACTGGATATGAAGGAAATCCATGCAATATGCACCTTAACATACTATCTCATCAAATAAAAAAAAGTATTACTAATGAGAGCCTTATAGGATTAATTTTCAATACCATAGGAGTTAGTGATGGAATAACTAACGGAACTAAAGGAATGACATATTCTCTCATATCAAGAGAAGTAATTGCTGACTCTATAGAAACTATTGTAAAAGCACAATACTATGATGGTTTAATAACAGTTGTTGGTTGTGACAAGAATATGCCAGGTGCAATGATGGCAATAGGAAGAATAAATAGACCCTCAATTCTAGTATACGGTGGAACAATAAAATCTGGAAAATGGAAAAATGAAAAATTAAATATTGTTTCCGCATTTGAGGCTTATGGATTAAAAATTAAAGGAGAAATATCCGAAGAAGATTACAAGGGAATAATAAAAAATAGTATACCTGGACCAGGTGCATGTGGTGGAATGTACACAGCTAATACTATGTCCTCAGCAATTGAAGCATTAGGAATGAGTTTACCATTTAGCTCATCAAACCCTGCTGAAAGTATAAACAAAAAAAATGAAACAAATTCAATAGGAAAAGCTATTAAAAATTTGCTTAAAAAAAATATTAAACCTAAAGACATAATGACTAAAAAAGCATTTGAAAATGCGATTGCCATAACAATTGCATTAGGTGGATCTACCAATGCTGTTTTACATTTAATTGCTATGGCTAAATCTGTTGATATAACTATATCATTGGAAGACTTTCAACGCTTTAGTAATAAAATTCCATATATAGCAAATCTAAAACCAAGTGGAGATTACTTAATGGAAGACCTTCATAAAATTGGGGGAACTCCTCTTGTAATGAAATATATGTTAGATAATGGTTTTTTACATGGTAATTGTATGACCGTTACTGGAAAAACAATTAATGAAAATCTTAAAAAAATAGATTGTAAAATTGATAATAAAATTATAAAGCCTTTCTCAAATCCTATAAAAGAAACAGGGCATATTCAAATATTGTATGGAAATTTAGCACCTGAAGGAGCAGTAGCTAAAATAACGGGAAAAGAAGGTGAAATTTTTGAAGGTTCTGCTAAAGTATATGAAAATGAATTTGATGCTATAAAAGGAATAGAAAATGAAATCAAACAAGGTGATGTTATTGTAATTAGAAATTCTGGACCAAAAGGTGGTCCTGGAATGCCTGAAATGCTTAAGCCAACATCTGCAGTAGTTGGAGCTGGACTTATTAAAGATGTGGCTTTAATTACTGATGGAAGATTTTCTGGAGGATCACATGGATTTGTCGTTGGGCATATTTCACCTGAATCTTTTGATGGGGGACCTATAGCTATAATTAAAAATGGAGATATTATTAAAATAGATTCTATTAATAATAAAATAGAGTTAAAAATAAATAATTTAGAATTTGATAAAAGAATTAAAAATTTAAAATTACCAACTAATAAATATAATAAAGGAGTTGTAAAAAAATATATTAATACTGTTTCATCTGCATCTAAAGGATGTGTAACTGACTAATAATGAAAAAAATAAGTGGTTCTGATGCAATCATACAAGTTTTAATTAAGGAAGGAGTTCAAACTATTTTCGGATACCCTGGAGGAGCAATTATGCCTATTTATGATGCTTTATATAATTATTCAGACAAATTAAATCACATATTAACTAGGCATGAACAGGGGGCAATCCATGCAGCTCAAGGATATTCTAGAGTTTCTGGAAAAGTTGGTGTTTGTTTTGCAACATCAGGTCCAGGAGCAACAAATTTAATTACAGGATTAGCTGACGCACAGATTGATTCAACTCCTCTCGTATGTATAACAGGACAGGTACCATCACATTTACTTGGAACAGATGCATTTCAAGAATCTGATATTATAGGAATATCCATGCCTGTAACAAAATGGAATAATCAAATTACAAATGCTGATAAAATTTCTGAAATTATGTCTAAAGCTTTTTATATAGCTGCATCAGGAAGACCAGGACCTGTACTAATTGATATTACTAAAGATGCACAGTTTGCAAAAATAAAATTTACATATAAAAAATGTGAAAAAATTCGTAGTTATCATCCCTATCCCATACTGAATAAAGATTCCATTAAAAAAGCTTCTGATTTAATAAACAATTCAAAAAAACCTTTAATTTTAGTTGGACAAGGTGTTTTACTTTCAAATGCTGAAAAAGAATTAATTCAATTCTCAGAAAAATCTGGAATTCCTATGGCATCCACTCTCTTAGGTCTATCTGCTATAAGTTGTATTCATAAAAACTATGTAGGCTTTCTTGGGATGCATGGTAATTATGGACCGAATATTAAAACTAATGAAGCAGATCTATTAATAGCAATAGGAATGAGATTTGATGATAGAGTTACTGGAGATACATCAAAATATGGAATTAATGCTAAAATTATTCATATTGAAATAGACCAATCTGAAATTAATAAAATTATTAAAGTAGATGTCGCTATAAATGCCGATGCAAAACAAGCACTTATAAATTTACTACCATTTATAAATAAAAATGAATATAAAAACTGGATGAGTGAATTTAAAAAATGTGATGAGATAGAATTTAATAAAATAATAAAAAAAGAATTAAATCATGATGGTAAAGAAATAAAAATGACAGAAGTAATTCATTTAATATCTGAAATGACTGATGGAAAATCTATAATAGTTACTGATGTAGGACAACACCAAATGATTGCATCCAGGTACTATAAATTTACGAAACCTAAAAGCAATATTACTTCTGGAGGACTAGGCACGATGGGATTTGCATTACCAGCTTCTTTGGGAGCAAAATTAGGACAACCAAAAAGAGAGGTTATTGCAATAATTGGTGATGGTGGAATTCAAATGACCATCCAAGAATTAGCAACAATATCTCAATATAATATTGGTGTAAAAATCATTCTATTAAATAATAACTTTCTTGGAATGGTTAGACAATGGCAAGAACTATTTTTTGAAAACAGATATTCTTTTACAGAAATGAAAAATCCAGATTTTCAAAAAATAGCAGAAGGTTATGGTATAAAAAATAATAAAGTAGAAAATAAATCAAAACTTAAAAAATCTATCCAAAAACTTTTAGACTATAAAAATGCTTACTTATTAGAAGTTGTAGTAGAAAAAGAAGAAAATGTTTTTCCAATGGTTACATCTGGTGATTCAGTGTCAAATATTAGATTAGAATGAAAAAAAAAGGTATATATCAATTCAAAAGGTCCAAAAAAGAAAGTAAGGAATATACATTATCTGTCCTCACAGAAAATAAAGCTGGACTTCTTAATCATATAACTATAATATTTAATAGAAGAAAAATGAATATAGATAGTTTGAATGTCTCTTCAACTGAAGTAAAGGGTGTAAGTAGATTCACAATTGTAGTTAATTCAAGTAAAGAAAAAATTATAAAAGTTGTTAATCATATAAATAAACTTATTGATGTGTTGGCAGCATTTCTTTATGAGGAAGATGAAATATACTATCAAGAAATAGCTTTGTATAAATTATCTACTAAAATGTTTTTAAAAGGCGATCTTGTTGAAAAAATTATTATTAGAAAATATGGAGCAAAAATTTTAAAAATAGAAGAAGACCATATTATTATTCAAAAAACAGGTACAAAAGTAGGAACCCAAAAACTCTATGATGAACTTGAAAAATTTGGAAGTATCTTAGAGTTTGTTAGATCCGGTAGAGTTGCAGTATCTAAATCAAAAAGAAAAACTAAAAATTTTATAAAAGAACTTGAAAAAATAAAATCAAATAAATTAAATATTAAATAAATAAATTATGGCAAAAATTAATTTTGGTGGTACAATAGAAGAAGTTGTAACTAGAAAAGAATTTCCATTAAATAAAGCTGTTGAATACTTAAAAAATGAAGTCATTGCTGTTATTGGTTATGGAGTACAAGGGCCTGGTCAATCATTGAATTTAAAAGACAATGGTTTCAATGTTATTGTTGGACAAAGAAAAAATTCAAAATCTTGGGATAAAGCTATTTCAGATGGATGGATAGAAGGAAAAAATTTATTTGACATATATGAAGCTTGTGATAAAGGAACTATTATTCAATATCTATTATCAGATGCTGGACAGATAAGTGTATGGCCAAAAATTAAAAAATATTTAACAAAAGGAAAGGCATTATATTTTTCCCATGGTTTTGGTATCACATATAATGATCAGACTAGAATTAATCCACCCAATGACATAGATGTAATATTAGTAGCACCAAAAGGATCTGGAACCAGCTTAAGAAGACTTTTTGTAGCAGGAAACGGATTAAATTCAAGCTTTGCAATACATCAAGATGCTACAGGCAATGCAAGAAATAAAGTCATAGCTTTAGGTATAGGGGTTGGATCTGGATATCTTTTCGAAACTACTTTTAAAAAAGAAGTATACAGTGATTTAACTGGTGAGAGAGGAACATTAATGGGTGCCATTCAAGGTCTTTTTGCAGCTCAATATGATATTCTAAGAAAAAAAGGTCATTCTCCATCAGAAGCATTTAATGAGACTGTAGAAGAGGCAACACAATCATTATATCCTCTAGTTGCAGAAAATGGAATGGATTGGATGTATGCTAACTGTTCTACAACTGCTCAAAGAGGTGCACTGGATTGGTGGAAAAAATTTAGAGATGCAGTATACCCTATTTTTGAAGAACTATATGAATCTGTAGAGAAAGGAAAGGAAACTAAGATAACTATTGAAGCAAATCAAAAAAGTGATTATAGAATAAATTTAGAAAAAGAATTAAAAGAATTAAGAAATTCAGAGTTATGGAAAACAGGATCAGAAGTTAGGAAACTTAGACCATAAAAAATTTTTTATCTGTACATGATTAGCGATTTAAATTTAGATAACTATAAATTATAGTTTAGGAAATAATAGGATTGCAAAATACCATAAATCAAAAAGGGATGATTCTAAATTATTAGATTGCAAAAAAGGTAAATTAATAAATCAAAAATTTTATAACATTGATAAAAATATACCTTCAGACTCATCAGTTTTTTTTAACAATTCAAAAGTTATTAATGCTAGACTTATTTTTAAAAACAGAAACAATACAAAAATTGAAATTTTAGTAATTAATCTATTCAATAAAAATTTACTATTTAATAAAAAGAAAATTATTGTTGAAACAATGATAAAAAATATAAAAAAATGGAAAGAAAATGAAACAATTGACAAAGCAGATAGTGACATTACTTTAAAAGTAAAACAACTAAAAGATAATAAGTAATGTTCACTTGGAACAAAAATAAAACTTGATTAGAAATACTTGAAATTTTTGGAAAAATATCACTTCCCCCATACTTAAAAAGAGACTCTTTACCAGAAGACTTAATTAATTACCAAACTATTTACTCAAAAGATCAAGGATCAATTACATCACCTACTGCAGGCCTTCATTTTACAAAATCATTAATAAATAAAATGAGCAATAAACTAACTAAAAAAGAAAGTATGGAAGAAATAATTAATTATATGGAAAAAAATAAATTAAATATTATGCACTTAAATACAAGTATTTTTATTTTACCTAGATATAATTTTAAAATGTGTGATCAGCTTATAACAAATTTTCATTATCCTCAATCAACATTATTCTATTAATTGCTACATTCATTGGAGAAGATTGGAAAAAACTTTATAAGTTCGCTATAAAAAATAATTAAAGATTATTAAGTTATGGAGATAGCTCATTATTATTTAAAAAATGATTAATACAGGAAAAAATTTAGATTTAGCAGTTTTAAATTTAAAAAAAAATAACATTGTTGTAATACCCACAGAAACTGTATACGGATTAGGTGCAAATGCTCTATCCAAAAAAGCAGTTAATAAATTATTTAAGCTAAAAAAAAGACCTCAAAATGACCCATTAATTTGTCATACAAATTCAATAGAAAAAATCAGTCAATATGTCAAAAAAATTCCAACAAAAGCAAAATTATTAAATGATCTTTTTTGGCCAGGACCATTAACAATATTATTTGAAAAAAAAAATATAATACCTGATATCACAACATCCAATTTAAAAACTGTAGGATTTAGAATTCCAAATAATAGAATTACATTAAAACTTTTAGAAAAACTTGATTTTCCAATTGCAGCACCTAGTGCAAATATGTTTGGATATATATCCCCAACCTGTGTTAATCATGTTCTCCAAAATTTTGATGATGGAATTGATTATATATTAGATGATGGAAATTGTTCAGTGGGAATTGAATCAACAATTATTGGTTTTAAAAAAACCCAAACAATTGTTTATAGATTAGGAAGCTTAACCGTTAAAAATATTGAAAAAATTATTGGAAGAGTTGACTACAACTTTTCAAATAAAAATTCTTTACCTGGATCTTTCAAAAATCATTATTCTCCAACTAAAAAATTGTTTGTTGGAAATATAGAAAAATTAATCAATAAACATAATAATAAAAAAATAGGAGTTCTGTGCTATAATAAAAAAAATAAATTGGTAGATAATAATTTGCAGATAGTATTATCAAAAAATTCTTCACTTAAGGAAGCTTCAAAAAATTTATATTCATCTTTGTATTTATTGGATAATATGGATATTGATATTATTATAACAACTTTATTACCAGACAAATTAATTGGTAAAAGTATCAATGATAGAATTATAAAATCTTCTGAAAAATATTAGTAGAATGAATTTAATAACTGATATAAATTTCAAAAACAAAATTGCATTAATTAGAGTTGATTATAATGTGCCACTCAATTCTAATCTAGAAGTATCAGATAACACAAGAATAAAAAATTCATTAAAAACAATTAACTACATACTAAATAATAAAGGCTCATGTATTCTAATGAGTCACTTAGGAGAACCTAAAGGAGAAGGTTATGAAAAAAAATTTTCTTTTGATAATATTACTTCTACTATAGAAAAAGAAATTGGTAAAAAAGTAACATTAATAAAAAATTATATTCATAATGGAAGCAGCATTAAAAAAAAGATAAGTAAAGGATCTGTAACTATCCTTGAAAATTTAAGATTTTGCAAAGAAGAAAAACTATGCGATAAAAAATTTTCTAAAAATTTAGCATCATTAGCTGATGTGTACGTAAATGATGCCTTTGGAACATCACATAGAAAACATGCATCAACTTATTCAGTAACTCAATATTTTAAAGAAAAATGTGTTGGTACATTAATCGAAAAAGAACTTTATAATATAAACAGAATATTAAAAAGTAAATCAAAACCCTTTACTGCAATTTTAGGTGGGAAAAAAATATCAGATAAAATAGATATTATTAAAAAATTAATTAAAACAGTTGATCATATAATAATAGGTGGAGCAATGTCAAATACATTCATAAAAGCACTAGGAGGAAATATTGGTTCATCTTTATATGAAAACAATAAAATTGATACAGCAATTATTTTATTAAAAGAAGCAAAAAAATATAATGTAAAGATTCATCTTCCAGAAGACTGCATCATAGCTAATACAATTAAATTTAGATGTAAAACTGAAATCAGTTATTCAAATAATATTAAAAAAGGAATGATGAATTTAGATATTGGTCCAAAATCAATTAATACTTTTAAAAATATAATAGAAAAATCAAAAAAAATATTATGGAACGGTCCAATGGGAGTTTTTGAAATTAATGAATTTTCAAACGGAACAAATAAAATTGCCGAATCAGTATCAAATACAACAAAAAAAGGAGCTTTTTCATTAGTAGGTGGAGGAGATTCAGTAGCAGCTATAAACAAAAATAATTTTTCAAAAAATATTTCATTTATATCTACAGGAGGCGGATCTTTACTTTACTATATTTCTAATGGGTTCTTACCAGCTCTAAAAATTTTAAATTAAAAAAAATATTGTATAATTTTGATTTAATATTTTTTATGCATTTTATAAAAAAAATTATATTTTTGCCAATATGAAAAAAATAACTATTCTACTTTTATTAATATTTTCATCAGCTATCACTTACTCTCAAAACTTTGAATTTGATTTTCTTCCATCAAGTTTAAATGAGGAAGTTCTTGAAAATGAAAATTATATAAAGCCTCATTTTCTTGGTAATGTTATCGCAAATAAAATTAAATTATTAGAACTAGCCTATAAATGGGAGGATCCACCAACAGCTACTAGATTAAATAGTATGATTAGAATAGAAAAACAACCTATATATTTTGCTATGTCAAAAATAACCGCAGCAAAATATTACAAAAAAAAAATTAATAAAAATACATTAACAAAAGAAGAAGCAATAAAACAAATATCTGAAATCTTAGATATTGCAATTATGATTAGATATCAAGATACAAAAGAATTTGAAAATTATATCCGAAGTCTTAACGGTGACAGAATTATAGAAGTTTTTACTAAAAATGTAAAATTATCTTACTTTTAATCACTTAGGTATAAGCCTATATAAATAAATTGTTAGCAAACCAAAAATAATATTTGGTAACCATACTGCTAGCAAAACATTTAAAGAACCATTCTCAGCAAAAGCTCTAGACATCATAAAAAATATAATAAAAGTAAATGCTATTAAAAAACCAAGAGCAATTAGAAAACCTGTTCCTTGTCTTGATTTTTTTGAAGCCAATATAGCTCCTAATAATACCAATATTATAACGGTAAAAGGTTGAGCATACCTCATATACTTCTCTATTTCATAAATATTTAAATCGTCAGCTCCCCTTAATTTTTGTAACTTTATAAAATCATTAAGTTCTCCCATAGTAAATGTTTCACTTAGTCTATAGTTATTATCAAAATCATTTGGATTTAATAATAATGTTGTATCAAGTTCAAATCCATCAAGAATAGATTCTCCATTCTCATTTAAAGTTCTTAATCTCCAAGATTTAAGTTTCCAACTTTCATTATCCCTATCCCATATTATTTGTCTAGCAAATAACTTTCTTTTTAATTTCAGATCACTAAATTCTTCAAGAGTTACATTATATCCAATATCCATATTATTATCATACCTCTCTAAATATAAGTATGAATTGTCATCAACTTTAAAATGTACATTTTTATCAGAAAAAAAATAAGGACTTTTTATGTACATAACCTCAAACATTACTCTTTCTTTATTTAAATGAGGTATAATCCAACCATTTAATATAAAACTCATAATAGCAATTAGAAGTGAACCATAAAAAAAAGAAGAAATTATAGATTTTAAACTTTTCCCTGATGATAATATTGCTATAATCTCAGTTCTCATTGCTAACTGAGATGTCACATAAACGGTAGCAATAAATGCAGTTATAGGAGTAATTAAACTTGAAATATATGGAACAAACCCATAGTAATATCTTAGTATTTCAAAAAATGTTAATTCATTTTTAATGAACTTATCATTTTTTTCTGTAAAGTCAATTACAACAATAACAAGGACTAAAATTCCTACAACAAAAAGAAATGTTTTTAAAAATTTTTTAAGAATATATTTATTTAAAATACTCACAATTAAATTTTTTGACTTATTTTCTTTATCATTTCAACTTTCCACAAATAAAAACTATCATCTAAAATATGAATTCTAGATTGATTAATTAACCACATATAAAATTGTAAATTATGTATACTTGCAATTTGAGATCCTAACATTTCTTTATTAATTATTAGATGTCTCAAATATGCTTTTGAATAACTTTTACTAATTTCTCCTAGAGTTATATCAATTGGCGAAAAATCATTTTTCCACTTCTTATTTTTAATATTTATGGTTCCTTCTGAAGTAAATAACATCCCATTTCTTCCATTCCTAGTTGGCATGACACAATCAAACATATCTACACCAAGAGATATGCACTCTAAAATATTTTCAGGAGTACCTACTCCCATTAGATACCTAGGTTTATTAACCGGCAATCTCTGACATACTAAATCAGTATTTTTGTATAATAATTCTTTAGGTTCTCCAACAGATAAACCTCCAATAGCATTTCCAAATAATTTTTTTTCACTAATATAATCAGCAGATTTTTTTCGTAAATCTTCAAAAATTCCACCCTGAACTATAGGAAATAAAAATTGATTTTTGTTATAAACTTTCTTATAAAAACCATGTCTTTTAATAGATCTATCTAACCAATTATGAGTTATTTCTAAGGATTTTTTTGCATAAGAATAATCTGAAGGATATGGTATACATTCATCAAGAACCATTGCAATATCAGACCCAATAATATTTTGAATATCAATAACACTTTCAGGAGAAAAAAAGTGTTTTGATCCATCTATATGAGAATTAAAATAAACACCTTTTTCTTTAATTTTTCTATTAGCTGATAATGAAAAAACTTGATATCCACCTGAATCAGTAAGTATAGGTTTTTTCCAATTAATAAAATCATGTAGGCCTCCAGCACCTTTAATTATTTTATTACCAGGTCTTAAATAAAGATGATAAGTATTTGATAAAATAATTTCTGCATTAACATCATTTATTAATTCTCTTTGATGAAGACCTTTTACAGTGCCCAGAGTACCAACAGGCATAAAAACAGGAGTATTTATTATACCTCTATCAGTCTGAATTTTTCCAATTCGTGCATTTGATTTTAAAGATGTATGTAATAATTTGAAGAACATTTTATAGTTTCGCTAAATAATCTCCAATATTAAAACCATTAATGAATAAAAAAAGAAATTTTTCTAAAAAAGCGTTAAGAGATTTTGAATTAATAGATCTTGCTACTACATCAAATGATCAAAATGCATTTAAAAAATTGATGGACAATTATAAAAGTTCAATATATTTTACCATACTAAAAATGATTAATAATACAGATGATGCCGAAGACTTAACTAATGAAGCTTTTTTAAAAGCTTTCAATAAATTAAATAAATTTAAAAAAGACTACACTTTTTCAACTTGGCTTTTTAGAATAGCAATTAACAATACAATTGATTTTATAAGAAAGAAAAAACTAACTGCAATAAGTATAAATAGATCTTTTAAAAATGAAGATAGAAAAAGCTTTGAAATGGAAATAAAAGATGAAACCATGAATCCAAGTGAAAAAACCATACATAAACAAAAAGTTCATCTTGTTAGAAAATACGTTTCAAAATTACCAAGTAAATACAAACAACTGATTATATATCGGTATTTTGATGAATTATCATATAAAGAAATTGCAAAAAAAACTATGTCACCACTTGGTACAATTAAAGTTCAACTATTTAGAGCAAGAGAATTATTATTTAAAATTCTAAAAGATAAAAAATCAATAATTTGAAAGATTTTAAAAAATTAAAAAAATATTTTCCAGAATTATCAAATAATAAAATTGATAAATTCAAAAATCTTTATAGTATTTATGAAAAAATAAATTCAAAAATAAATCTAATATCTAGAAAAGATTTTGAAAATTTTTATCTACATCATATCATCCACTCATTAAGTATTGTAAAACTCAAAATAATTAATAATGATAAATTAAAAATTATAGATTTAGGAACAGGGGGAGGATTTCCTGGATTACCACTAGCTATATATTATGATTCTAATGAATTTATATTAATAGATTCAATTAAAAAAAAAATTAACGCTATTAAAAAAATTAAAAATTTAATAAAAATTAATAATATTAGCTTAATAAATAATAGAATTGAAAATGAAAGTATTAAAGGTGATATAATTCTTTCGAGAGCAGTTTCAAACTTATCAAATATCTATAAATGGTCTAAAAATTGCATTAATAAAAAAGGATTGATAATAAACTTAAAAGGTGGTAATATTGATAATGAATTAAAAAAATTAAACAAAAAATATAAAATATTTAATCTATCAGAATATTATAGTGAAAAGTTTTATGAAACTAAAAAAATTGTTTTAATTCAAGCATAAAAAAGAAATAAGATTACTTACATTTATCGTTTAACAATTTCTGATGTATTTAACTTTTGATTCTGAAACAACTGGGTTACCAAAAAATTTTAAAGCCCCTATATCTGACAGTGAAAACTGGCCAAGACTTGTTCAATTAGCATGGCAAATTAATGATAAAGAAGGTAAATTAATAAATAACAAATCTTTCTTAATAAAACCTGATAATTTCACCATACCATATAACTCAGAAAAAATTCATGGGATTTCAACACGGATTGCACTAGAAAAAGGAATTGATTTAATAATTGTATTAAAAGATTTTGAAGAAGATCTAAAAAAATGCAAATACATAATTGGACATAATATAATTTTTGATAAAAATATTCTTGGTGCTGAATTTTATAGAAAAAACATAGAAAGTGATCTGCTTAATAAAATAAGTATCGATACTGGTCATATTTCAAAACAATACTGTAACCTAAAAGGTGGTTTTGGAGGAGGGTTAAAAATGCCAAAACTTATAGAACTTTATGAAATATTATTTGGAAAAAAATTTTCTGATGCTCATGACGCTGCATACGATGTAAATGCAACAGCAAAATCCTTTTTTTATTTATTAAAAAAAGAAGTATACTCTAATGAAGATTCATCTTCTAAAAAAGTCAACTATGAAGAACCTAAACTCAAAATATCTAATTTTTCAAAAAAAGAAATAGATATAACAATATCAGAAAAAAAAATCAATGTAGATATAAAATCAGATTTTATTCATCTACATAACCATAGTCAATACTCAATACTTCAAGCCACCTCAAGTATAGAAAAAATTATAGAGAAAGCTAAAGAATATAAAATGTCTTCAGTAGCCATAACAGATTTAGGTAATATGTTTGGAGCATTTAAATTTAACAAAATAGCAAGAAAAAATAATATTAAACCTATTATAGGATGTGAATTTTTTGTATCAGAAGAAAGAAAAAAAATAAAATTTACTAGAGACAACCCTGATAAAAGATCAAATCAAATTTTATTAGCAAAAAATAAAGAAGGATATAAAAATCTTACTTCATTAAGCTCTTTATCTTTTACAGAAGGACTCTACGGGCAATACCCTAGAATTGACAAAAAATTAATTTATGATAATAGAAAAAATCTAATTGCACTTTCAGGAAATATTTATGGTATTATTCCACAACTTATATTAAATCAAGGAATTGATAAAGCTGAAGAAGAACTAAAATGGTGGCTTGATACATTTAAAGAAGACTTTTACTTAGAAATAAATCGACATGATCTAGATGAAGAAGAACATTTAAATGAAGTTCTAACTGATTTTTCCAAAAAATATAATGTTAAAATAATAGCTGCAAATGATGTGTTTTATCTAAATAAAAATGATAGCACTGCTCATGACATCTTACTATGTATAAAACAAGGAGAATTTATATCTACTCCAATAGGAAAAGGAAGAGGAAAAAGATTTGGATATAATAATCAAGAATACTATTTCAAATCTCAGAAAGAAATGAAAAAACTTTTTTCTGACATACCACAATCCATCAGTAACATCAATGAGATAATTAATAAAATAGAAAACTATGATTTAGAGAGAGAAGTTGTTCTTCCAAAATACCAAATTCCTGATACATTTAAAAAATCTAAAAACATAACTGAAGATCAAAATGAATTTCTAAAAAAATTAACCTACGATGGAGCAATAAAAAAATATAAAATAATAAATATAGAACTTGAAGAAAGAATAAAATTTGAACTTAACACAATAAAAAACACTGGATATCCTGGATATTTTCTTATAGTTCAAGACATAACCAATAATGCAAAAAAATTAGGGGTAACTGTTGGACCAGGAAGAGGATCAGCAGCTGGTTCTGTAGTAGCATATTGTATTGGAATTACTAATATTGATCCAATAAAGTATAACCTCCTTTTTGAAAGATTTCTTAATCCAGATAGAATATCACTACCTGATATAGATATAGATTTCGATGATGAGGGAAGAGATAAAATTATTGAATACGTCATCAATAAATATGGTTATGATCAAGTAGCCCAAATTATTACATATGGTAGTATGGCTGCAAAATCTTCAATAAGAGATGCGGGAAGAGTTCTTGAATTACCACTTTCAGAAACAGATAAATTAGCAAAATTAATTCCTGAAAGACCAAGTATCAATTTGATTGATTCTTTTAAAGAAGTTCCCGAACTTTCTGAAATCAGAAAACAAAAAACACTTCAAGCAGAAGTATTAAAACAAGCAGAAATAATAGAAGGATCTCTTAGAAATATAGGAACACACGCGTGTGGCATTATTATTACGCCTGACAAACTAACAAATTATATACCTGTATCTAAATCAAAAGATTCAGAACTTTTAATAACCCAATTCGATAATAGTGTTATTGAATCTGCAGGAATGTTAAAAATGGATTTCTTAGGATTAAAAACTTTATCGATACTAAACACAGCTGTAAAAAATGTGAAACTAACAACAGGGAAAAAAATTGATTTGGATAATCTAACACTTGATGACCCTAAAACATACGAATTATTTCAAAATGGAAATACAAATGGAACATTTCAATTCGAATCGTATGGTATGCAAAAACATTTAAAATCTCTTAAACCCGATAGATTTGAAGATTTAATTGCCATGAATGCTCTATATAGACCAGGACCAATGGAATACATTCCTAACTACATAGCAAGAAAACATGGAAAAGAAAAAATAGTCTATGACTTACCAGAAATGGAAGAATTTTTATCTGAAACATATGGTATTACTGTATACCAAGAGCAAGTTATGCTCTTATCACAAAAATTAGCAGACTTTTCTAAAGGAGAAGCTGATCAACTAAGAAAAGCAATGGGGAAAAAAGATGCAAAATTATTAGAAAAACTAAAACCTAAATTTTTTGAAGGTGGACAAAAAAACAATATTAAATCTAATATTTTAGAAAAAATTTGGTCTGACTGGCAATCTTTTGCTGCCTATGCATTCAATAAATCTCACTCCACATGCTACTCAGTAATTGCATATAAAACTGCATATATGAAAGCAAACTTTAAGGCAGAATACATGGCTTCGGTTCTTACTCATAACCAAAATAATATTGAAAAAATATCTTACTTCATGGATGAATGTAAAAAACAAGACATTAAAGTACTAGGTCCACAAATTAATGAATCAGCGCATGATTTTGTAGTTAATAAAGAAAAAGAAATACTTTTTGGATTAGGAGCTATAAAAGGATCAGGTGATGCGGCAGTAAACTATATCATTAAAGAAAGAAAAATAAATGGCATATTCAAACACGTCTTTGATTTTATATGCAGAACAAATTCTAGAGCAGTAAACAAAAAAACATATGAAGCATTAGCCTTTTCTGGAGCATTTGATTGTTTCGAAAAAATTAGTAGAAGACAATACACACATGCTGAAGAATCAGAGAAATCCTTAATAGAAAAAGCAATAGTGTATGCTAATAAAATTCAGAAAGAAAAAGATACAAAACAAACATCTTTATTTGGAGGTTCTAACGGAAGTGATATACCTCAACCTCCAATTCCTAATATAAAACCATTCAGTAAAATTGAAAAACTTAAAATTGAAAAAGACATACTAGGACTTTATATATCTGGACATCCTCTTGATAAATATAAATTTGAAATAAAAAATTTATGTAATACAAACTTCAAAAAATTAAAAGATAATTATAAAATCAATGGTAAAACTAATTTAAACACTGCTGGAATTGTTACTGAAGTAATACATAAAATTTCTAAAAATGGAAAACCATACGGTAGTATTACAATTGAAGATTTTGATGATTCTTATAATTTTTTATTTTTTAGTGATGACTATGTAAGATTTAAAAATTATATGGAGTTAGGTTGGTTCTTATTTTTATCTGGTAAAATGAAAAATAAGTGGAACAATCCTGAAGAATTAGAATATAAAATTGATGATATCAAACTACTAACAAAAGTCAGAGACGATCTAATTAAGGAATTACATTTAAAAATCAACATTGATGACATAAATTCAGAAATTATTGATACTCTTGAAAAAGACTTAAAAAATAGTAAAAAAGGGAACTGTCATTTAAAAATAACAATCGTATCAAATGAGAATGGAAAGACCTTATCTCTAGATATGATATCCAGAGAAAAAAAGATTTCTATAGACGATAATTTTCTTAAATCTATAGAGAATAATTCAAGTATTGAATATTTCATATCAAAATAATAATTCTTTTTATTTATCCTATATATTTGCAAAAAAACTATGGGAAAAACACTAGAGATCAAAGATTCAAACTTCAATGATGTTATATCTAAAAACAAAACTGTTTTAGTAGACTTTTGGGCTGAATGGTGTGGCCCCTGTAGAATGATTAGTCCTGTTATTGAAGAATTAGCAAATGAATATGAAGGAAAAGTAATAATTGGAAAATTAGATGTAGATAGTAATCAGGAATCAAGCGTTAAGTATGGAGTAAGAAGTATTCCTACTATTCTAACTTTTAAAGATGGTGAAATTGTTGATAAACAAGTTGGAGCAGTTTCTAAAGAAACATTAAAAAATATTATAGACTCTCAACTATAATTATTTATTACAAATATTTTTATAAGAACAATACTTACAGACATCATGATCATCAGTCTGAGAAAAAGGTACATCTCTATTAAAAATAGTTTTGATTGTATCAACTAATAAACTTTCGAAATCATTTAAATATTCTCTTACATCATCAATTTTATCGTTTATATTAAAGAACAATCTAGAGTCAAAATTAGAAATACTCATTTCTCTTATGTTATTTAATCCAACACTAATTGGCTCTTCAAAACCCTTTGCGTTAATATACAATAAGGCATAAAATAATAATTGAAATGCTGCATCATTTCTATCATTTTTATCAGAAGAAAATAAAGAATCTATACTTTTAATTCTTTTTCTGTCTCCACCAGTTTTATAATCTATTATTCTTATAATACCATTTTTTCTTTCGATTCTATCTATATAACCAGAAATATTAACAATTCTTGTTGCATCTATTTTAAGTTCTTTCTTATATCCAGAATTTTTATCTCCTTCAAGAGCAATTAACTCAAAAGGAGCATTTTTTTCATCAAAAGAAATAATTTTTGTAACATAATCCTTTATAATCTCAAACAAAATAACATTATGACCTTCAATCAAAAATTCACTTTTAGACTTTAACTTAAAATGTTTTTTTGCCACCGACATGATAGCTCCAGATATACTATTTTTAATTTTAAAAAAATCATTCTTTTCAATTATCTTACTATTCTTACCATTAATTATATCTTGATATAAAAGCTCAAGAGCATTATGTGATAAATTTCCAAAGACCATTTTATCTATTTGATCTACATAAGGCATAATTTCTTTAATATTAGCAACGTACTTATAATAAAATTTAAGTGAACAACTAACATATTCTTTTATAGCAGATGGAGAAATATACCCCTTACCACTAAATCTATTATTTAAATTTTTAAGCATATCATCTGTCTTAAGAACAGAAATGTTATTTTCCATGTTAACACTTATATCATTAGAAATAGAAATATTATTTATTGAAAAACGAGATTCTATTTCAAGCTGTTTAACATATCTACTAATTTCTCCCTTAGAATTAAAATCAGTTTTATTATTATAAATAAAAGTCACATTTTTAGCACGTTGAATTACTCTATAAAACAAATAACTATAAATTGAGTCTATTGTATCACTAGTTTTAAGTTTAAATCCTTTCCTAATATTAAAAGGGATAAAAGAATTATTTAATGATTTTTGAGGTAATTCCCCTTCATTAACACTTAAAATAAAAACTTGATCAAAATCTAAATTTCTTGATTCTAAAACTCCCATAACCTGAAGACCACTTAATGGCTCTCCAGAAAATGGTATCTTTGTAAGTCTTGAAATTTGAGAGAGAAGTTTTGATAAAACTTCAACAGACTCTATATCAAAATCTATTTCTACTAGCCTTTCAAAGAGTTTATGAAAATAGATTAAATATTCTTTATCTAGATAATCAAAATTTTCGATTTTTTTATAAAATAATTCTATGACATCACTTAAATTATTTATAATGTTATTAGAAGAATTAAAAATTTCATTCAACAAGGTAGATGTTGAAACAAAATAACTATGAGGAATATAAATAAGTTTTTTACTATTCAACTCCTCTATAAATGAATTAGAAAAATCCTTATCATACTGATATACATAAGGATGAGAAATTAGCTCTATAATATCTTTATAATAACTCGATTTCTGATAATTTCTAACAGATGAATTTTTCTTAACTTTTAATATTATTTTAATCAAATCATACAATGGGGTTTCTGAAAGTGGAAATCCCATAGTAACATTAATTTTATTTATTGAACTTGGAATAGAATTTAGCACAGGAAATAAAAGACCTTCATTTGGCAAAAGAACAAGAATTTTGTCTGCATCAAAATCTTTCTTCTTTTTAATATTTTCAAGTAAATTTCCCAAAACCTTAGCCTGCCCTACTTGAGAACCAACTCCTACAGAGCAAAATTTTTTTTCTATAGAATTAAAATTATTTGGTATCATTTTCGGAAACGTCGAATACAAAACTTTGTCTTCTTTAAAACCTCTAAATGATTCTCCTGCCTCTTGCTTATAATCACTAAAATAATAATCATCAAAATCCCAAAATGCCATAGCAGAATAATTTTTAATAAAAAATTTTATAAATTTTTTTTCAACATTTGAAAGCACACTAAATCCTACAAAAAGATAATTTACACCTTCATTATGATTTATATTCACACTTAGGTTATCTACAACATCTCTATAAACAATTCCCTTATAAGCCAATTTTTTAGCTTTAAGAACTATCTTAAAATCTTTATAGACTTTAAGCAAAATTTTCCATGTTTTATGAAAATTTCTCTGGTTGATACTCATCTTTGGAAAAAACTTTGTCCAAAATGATTTGATTGATTCATAATTTTCTTTATCCATAAAATGAAAAGTTTCTTCTATCTCTTTCTGATCTATTATTGACTTAAAAATTTTAGACTCATCTTGAAGACTCTGATCTATGTCTTCAAAATCATTTATTAACATCTGACCCCAATAATAAAATTTTTCGAAGGACACGTCTACTTCATCATCCTGATACTTTTTAATTATTTTAAAAAGGATATGATTTAAAATGATATTATCAGCTACATCATCACAAATTTTTATATTACTATACATTTGAAAAAACTCCTCTAAAGTTCTTATTTTAGGTGACCAAATAGTATTTTTTGCTTTTTTGGATAATGCCTTTTGAAAGTATAATCCTGCCCTCCTATTTGGAAATACTATATACAAATTCTGAAAATTTTTATATTTCTTATACGTATAATTAACTACCTCTTCTAAAAAAAACCTTTTACTCATTTACAGAAATTAATTTGTTAGAATCTAAATATATCAAATAACCACTCACATTTTTGTAGTGCAAAGACTTAAGAAGATTTTTATAATTCGTCACTTGTCCTCTATGAAAATCTTCTTCTTCACCGGTTTTATAATCTAAAACCACAAGATGATTTTTTTCAATCTCAACTACCCTGTCCAGTCTGAATACTTCTCCATTTTTATCAAGGACTTCTATTTCATTATTAGATTTTTTGTATGGATTAAAAAATGGTCTTATGTCTTTATTTTTTAATATTTTATTAAGAACATATTTAAAATCTTTTCTCTCACTAGAAACAATAATATTTTTATTTATAGAAATATCAAGACCTTCTTCTAAATCATTAAAACTTTTTATATGATATAATATATTATGCATTTTTTTTCCTCTTTCTATCAATGCTTTTTGTTTTTCTGAAGTTATAAGTTCATCTAATGTTTTTTTAATTCTTACTCTACCATTCCATGGAGAAGAAATATAAGATTCCATCATATAAGGTTTTTCATGGATACTACTATTTTCTTTCTTTATAAGATGTCCAGATTCGTACAACATAAAATCTTTCTTTTCTATAAGTTTATTTTCTAAATGTTTATACAACACGTCAGAAACGTTACTAATTAAAGTTCCTTTCTTCCTAGAATGAATAAAAAGTGTAGACCTTGGTCTTGTTAATGCAACATATAAAAGATTGATGTTATCATTATATGCCTTTATTTTCTCCCTATAAAACTCTTCTAAATAAATAGTATTAGAATGTTTAGACTTGTACTTTAAAGGAAAAGGAAATTCAAAATTCGAGTCTAATTTTTTAAGATCTACCCACAAAAACTTATCTTTTGACCCTCTAGTATCATGATCAAGCTTCCAATCACAAAATGGAATTATTACGTTCTCAAATTCCAAACCTTTAGACTTATGAATTGTTATAAGACTAATGGCATCAATCTGTTTAGAGATTTCTAAAGTTTTATTGTTATTCTTTTCCCACCATTTTAAAAAGGATATAAGGTCACCATTGTTATTTCTTTTAAATTCCAATACTATATCCTGAAAAGATTGCAAATAAGGGATTTGATCTGGAAGACCATTTAATTTGAAAATTCTAATAATACGCTCTACCATTTCATAGATTGGTAATCTTGAAATAGTATTTATATCTCTATAAAATTCTTTAGGGAGTTCTTTTAACTTATCCTCATTAGTAAATACAAAGTGCGAGTTATTTTCAGATTTTTTTACTTTATTACAATAAAAATACACAATTTCAGAAAGTGCTAATCTATCTTTAAAATTAATAAAATATCTAAAAATGCTAATACAAAAACGAACAACAGAAGCCGATTTTATATCTAATGCATCTGCAGATACATGATTATAATTATACATAGAATTTTTATTTAAAGACTCTAAAAGTAAAGCTTCTGCTATAATTTTTGCCTCTTTATTATTTCTTACTATTATTCCAATATCTCTAGGAGAAGATCCTAAATCCTGTAAATATCTTATTGTATCAAGAGTAAAATAAACTCCTGCTTCGTGAAATGTTTTATTAGAAAGATTAAACTTTACCTGTACAAATCCTTGATTTTTATTCTCCTGTATAACTTCTTGTATAAGCTCATCGTTATATATCTTTTTCAATTCAGAACATATATTTTTCTCAGAAAATATTTTAGATATTTCTGAGAAAAAGGTATTATTAAAATCTATTATCACTTCAGCACTTCTCCAGTTATTTTTTAAATAATTCACAGAAATCGATTTAGGATCCATATCATCATGAACACTTTTCTGCATAATAGTAGATTTTGATCCCCTCCAACGATAAATACTTTGCTTTATATCACCAACAATAAGATTTTCATCTCCAGAACTTAGAGATTCATGAATCAATGGTTTAAAATTTTCCCACTGAAAAAGACTTGTATCCTGAAACTCATCAATTAAAAAATTGCTAAATCTGTTTCCTACTTTCTCAAATATAAATGGCACGTTATCATTACTAATTATCTCTTTCAGTAACTCAGAAAGATCTGAAATTAAAATCACCTCATTCTCATCTCTATAATCAATAACATTTTTATATAATTCACCCAAAATCCCAAAAGCATACAAATAATTATTTAACTCACTTGCAGTATTATAAGAAACTATACCATTTTCATAGATACTTATAAGTTCTTTAAATGGAACCATCAATTCTTTTTCAATAAACTTTTTCAATTCATACTTTCTATCAAAAGACTTGCTAATCCAATTTTCCGATGAATCCGAACATTTTATAATCCTAATTCCAGGTTCTACAATTACTCCATTAGAAGATTTAAAGATAAAACCTGCGACCCCTGAAGACTTATGGCTAAAATCTTCCACAGAACAATTATTTGATAAGATAGAATCATAAATATTTTTTGCTTTTAATACCACCTTTTTCTTAAATTCTTTCCTTGTTTGGTATATGTATGTTTTTAACCCTTTTACATCCTTTACATAATTTGCATTTTTAAGTTTTGGAACAAGAACCTTGTACTCCTCTGAAAAAAGATTTTTCGCAATATTTTTAATCTCTTGCACTACTAAAAAATCTTTCTCCTGAGATAGTCTTTCACGAGAAAACTCTGTTAGCCATCTTGAAATGGGACTACCCTTTTCTAGATTAGATAAAAATCTTGCTACCACCTCATTAATTACAAGTTCATGATCCATCTCAATATTAAAAACTCCTCTAAACTTTAAATCCCTAGTAAAAGATTGAATGATTCCATAGAAAAATGTATCTATCGTACTTATTGAAAAATAAGAATAGTTATGGATGATAGAAGTTTGAAGCTTTGTAGCTCTTTTGATTATCTCCTCATGATTCACATTATAATACTGAGAAAATTCTATAATTAATCGCTTGTCTTTTCCCTTTTTAATATCATCTATCATCTCAAGAATTCTAGATTTCATCTCTTCTGCTGCCTTATTTGTAAACGTAACTGCAAGTATCCTTTTGAAATAAAATGTACTCTTAAGAGCTAGTCGTATATAGTTCTTTGATAAAGTATATGTTTTCCCAGAACCTGCCGATGATTTATATACTAAAAAAGGCTTTACACTCATTTATTTTATAATAAAAGATGATCTACAAAATACAAATAAATGGTAAGAAAAAAATAAGAAAACAAATATTATAATTGAAAAATAAAGATTATTTTGATTTAGAAAACATCCATTTAAAATAATCTTCCTCCTTAAATACATAATCCCAAGAATTATGATTCACATCCTTATACTCAGTGTATCTATGTTTATTATTTTTAGATACAAGTAACTTAAAAGCATTTTGAGAATATTCTACAGGGACTACGCTATCTGCATCTCCATGAAAAATCCAAAATGGAACATCTAAAGCATTTTTAAGGAGCTCTAAATCTGCTCCTCCACATATTGGAGCTGCAGCTGCAAAAAGATCTGGTCTATAAGATACAAGGTCAAACGTTCCATACCCTCCCATAGAAAGACCTGAAATATAAATTCTATCTGAATCAATATTATTATTTTTAATTAAACTCTCAATTAATTTGATTACAAGAGATCCGTAATGTGAAATATCTTTCGTTTTATTATGATGACCAAAAACCCCGGGATCAACTTTATGAGAAGACCACCTATTATTTTTTGGACACTGAGGTAACATGACATAGCTATTAAACTCTTTTTTTTCTGTCTCTTTTAAAAAAAAGTTTGCTCCATGAATAAGCTGCATTTCATTATCGTTACCCCTCTCTCCACTTCCATGTAAAAATATAACTAAGGGAACATTATCAGTAGTTTCATAATAAGGTTTTAAAAGTCTGTAATTAATAGATTTATTATCTATAGAAAATTGCAATTTTAAAAAATCTGTTTTATCTCTTTTCTGACTAATTGTATTAAAAGAATAAAATATAATTAATATGAAGAAAATATTTTTTTTCATAGTTTATAAAATTTTTTAAATTCTTTACTCATTTCATCAAACCTATCCTTAACTGAACTTATTAGTTCATCATTAAGAGATTCTTCTAATTTATCTGCATCTCCAATTTCAAACTTATCAAGCTTAAAAGTTTGCTCCATTCCAGAATATTCAAACTTAACGACATACTTTAATCCAAAATCAAAAATGGTAACATTTATATCACCTCTAAAAAGATTTTTAATTAATCTCATTAAAACATAAAACTTTTAAATAACTAAATGATTTTTTTAAATACTTTAACTTAACAAAATATGACATAATACTTTTTCATATACTAATAAGAAACTAAAGAAGAATCAACATCATCCCTCCACCTCAAAATTCCACCATCTAAATTATAGACGTTATCAAAAGAAAAAGATTCTTCCAAAAATTTGACAATATTTCCACTTCTCAATCCAGTTCTACAATAAATTATAACTTTATTATTTCTACTTATCTTATCAATATTATCAGGTATAGAATACATATTAATTTTTTCACCTCCTATACAACATATATTATACTCATAATCGTCCCTTATATCTATTAGTTGAAATTCATTTCCTGAATCCATCATAGCCTTTAATTCCATTGGAGAAATGCTTTTCATGATACCTAGATTTTTACACTTCCAGAAATTCCACCAGAAACAATATACTTCATTACTTCTGAAGATTTGTTGTTGATAGATTTTATATTTTTTTTATCTACTAAATAAACATTTCCACTAATATTATAAGAATGGGGTAAGTATACACTAACATAACCAGGCATACCAATTTCATCTAGATCTTTACTCGTAATAAAACCTGGTTTATAAATACCGCCATCCATTTTAACAAGTACTGGCTTATTGAATTTTTTTTCATCTCCCATAAAAGAAGTCATCAAATCTTTAATAGAAGAATATATCAGATTGAGTAATGGTATATTAGCTATTAATCCTTCAAACAAGTCAACAATACCAGTATTATATCTTCTAGCAACTGAACCAAATAATGTTATAAATATAATTACAGCTACAAAGCTTACTCCAGGATAATTTAGGAATGGAATAAGATTATCGAGAAAGTCATACAAGTACCAGACAACATAGATAGCACCTGCCATAGGAACCAGCAAAAGTAAACCTCTAAGAAAGTTATTAAGTAAATTGCTCATAGATATTTAATTCAATATAAGAAAATTATAATGTCATTCCAATAAATGTTTTAAAGGCTA
>LWDU01038937.1_pt3 | contig 31181 bp, 33 predicted proteins | sample 727161 | NCBI WGS metagenome assembly LWDU01 (sample SAMN04566230, study PRJNA314399) | hydrothermal vent metagenome | isolation source: deep sea hydrothermal plume seawater | place: Mexico: Gulf of California, Guaymas Basin | collected 2004-07-11
AATGGTCCGCCTCGAACGCGAACACTCCGAGATTCAGGCGCGGCTTTCGGGCGTAGAGAGCCGTATCGAAAACCAAAGGGGCCAGCAGAATATTCGTACCCTGCTCGAGAACCTCGCGCAGCAGTCGGAAGTGCGAATCGCGTCGATGGAAGAAAGACAGGCCGGAAAAAACGATCAATACGTCGAAAACAAAGTCGAAGTTTCCCTCAAGAGTGTCTCCCTGAGCCAGACGATCAAATACCTCCACAACATCGAAGCTTCCGACCAACAACTCTCGGTCAAGGGATTGCGGATCCGGGGGAAAAAGATCGGTGGCGACGCTGAAACTCTGGATGTGACCTTTTTCGTTTCGTCATTCAGGGCGGCCTGAGTCGCCATGGCCTCTCTTTTGGATCTGCTCGAACGACCGATTCCGCGGCCCTTGCTCTATTGCGGCACGCCTATTCTGGCGGTCGTCTTGACCCTTACCTTTGTATTCCTCGGGTTCCCCTACGCGGACTTGATTCCGATGGTTTCCAGACTGGGCGGTGACCAGAACATTCGCGTGGGCGAGATCCATCCTCGGCTGACCATCGGCGGCCCGGGCTTTTCACTGCAAGAAGTTGTTTTCAGTCCTGACGAAATGGAACCCCTGGTCGTCGAGCAGTTCGACATTCGCCCCGCCTGGTCCACGAGTTGGTTCCGGGGCGAACCCGCCCTCGCTATCGCGCTGGTCAGCCCCCTTGTCCTGGCCGAGGGAGTTCTTACTTTGGGCGATGCTCGCCGTGTCGAAGGCAAAATCGAAATCCCTGACCTGGCCCTGCTCCCACTCCCCTCCGACTCTTCTTTTTCCTTTGCCGGGGTGCTGATTGCCGAGGGGGACCTGGATATCGGAATCGCCCTGGACGGTGAATCCACTGGGCTCATTCGCTTCGAAGCCACCGCCGGGGCGGTATCGCATTCGAATATCCCGATGCCCCTCGACTTCGAGAGCGTGAGTGGCCTCATCGAGTTGACGGGCCAATCCGAACTCGTTCTCGAGGAAATTTCGATCGAGGGTCCTATTTTTTCCGCCCAGGCCGATGGCTACATCGACACGCCCCAAGGCAACGTCCCCCCTACGATCGATATCGACTTGGACGTCCAAGTGAAGGCTCCAGCGTTCCGAGCGCTACTCTCCAGTCTGGGGCTGCCCTTCGACCCCGAGGGCCGGAGCAGTTTCAATCTCGGCGGTACGATCCAGAATCCTGTAATTCGCTAAAAATGCCGAAATCCTCCGCCGAAGAACTTCAGCGCATATTCAAAACCCTCTCGGATATCACCCGGATGCGAATCCTTCGACTCCTCAGCCAGGAGGAGTTGATGGTTCAGGAACTAATGGAAATCCTGGGCATGGCCCAGTCGCGGGTTTCACGCCACCTCGCCATTCTTCGGGAAGCGGGTCTAGTCAGCGATCGCCGGGATGGAACCTACGTGTTCTACCGCTTCGCGGCGCCCCAGGATGATCTATGGCTTCACGGCTGGGGGCTAGTGGAGCGCGGTCTCGACGCCGACCCGACGACCGGGCGCGATGCCGTGCTGCTTCACCGAGTCATCGAGAATCGCAACGCCCAACCGCGAAATTTCTTCGACGCCATCGGGCCCGATTGGGATGCCCTGCGCGCGGTCTTCAACGACGCGACCCTACGCGCCCAGGCCATCAGCCGCCTTGTCCCCCGGCGACTCCGAGTCGCCGACGTAGGGACGGGCACCGGAATTCTGGCCTGCGAGCTGGCGCGGCTGGGCCTCGATGTCATTGGGATTGACCAATCTGCAAGGATGTTGGAGGCCGCGCGAAGCAAGATCGAAACCGAAACATTTCCCTTGGGCGGCCGAGTCGAATTGAGGCGGGGCGAAGCCGAGGATATCCCTCTGGCCGATGGCGAGGTCGACGCGGCCCTGGCCCACATGGTGCTCCACTATGTCACTTCGCCCGATCGTGTCATTCGAGAAATGGCCCGGGTGCTCCGGCCCGGTGGGACCCTGGTCGCCGTAGACTTTGTCAGCCACGATCTCAAGTGGATGGAACAGGAACTGGGAGTCGTCTGGAACGGGTTTGCGGGCGAGACCGTACGCGGTTGGTTCTCTTCCGCCGGCTTGGAGGAGATCGCGGTCGAAGAAAGCGAATCCCTAGCCAAGGACCGCGACCTTCCCGCAACACTCATTGCCTGGGGACGCGTCCCCGAAATTCCGAGCAGTCCCCGCTAGGCGGGTCTGGCCCCTGGCGAGGAGAAGCGCCTTGCAACTTGCCGCCGTGCTCTTCGATGTCACGGGTACGCTGATCGAACTCCGCGAGACTGTCGGGGTCACCTACGCACGCATTGCGGCTCGCCACGGAGTTCGCGTGTCCGCCCACCCACTCGGCAAGGCCTTCGACCGGGTCATGGAAAGCGCCTCTCCTCGAATTTTCCCCGGTCGCAACCCCGAGCAGATTCGAACTGCCGAGCACAACTGGTGGCGCGAACGCGTGCGCGAGACCTTCGAGAATGCCGAGACGGGCCTTCGCTTTGAGGACTTCGACGCGTTCTTTGCCGAACTTTTTGAAGTCTACGCGGGCGCACAAGCTTGGCGACTGCGCACCGATGCGCTTCCCGCCCTGGCCCGCGTGCGTGGGCTGGGTCTGCAGTTGGGGGTCATCTCAAACTTCGACTATCGCCTGCCCAGAGTTCTACAAGATCTCGAAATCCGAGGGTTTATGGATGTCGTTCTGTTTCCGGCCTGCTGTGCGGCCGCCAAGCCTTCGCCGAACATCTTTCGCGCCGCCGAAATCGCTTTGGGGCTTCGCGCCCACCAATGCGCCTACGTGGGCCATGATCCGATCCTGGATATTGGCGCCGCGCGCGCGGCCGGGTGGCATGAAATCGATGCCGGCTCGGGGCTCAATTCGCGAACCCTTTCGGCACGAATCGAATGGCTCGCTAAGCTGCTCACTTGATGAATTGCCGCGCCGCTCGGCGAGAAACGAACGACCACAATTCATAGGGAGAGTTCTAAAAATGAGTTCAGCCGAGACGGGGGACGGCGCGAGCCAACAGGCCCTCTCGTTCTTCAAAGAGCGCTTTGGCGTGGACGAAGGCAGCCTAGAAGCGACCTTGGCCACGGCCTTGGAACGTCGGATCGATTACGCCGATGTCTACCTGGAATACACCACCCAGGACTCGGTCTCGCTAGAGGAGGGCATTGTCAAAGACGGCAGCCGGCACCTCGACCAGGGTGTCGGGGTCCGCGCCCAGTCGGGAGAGCGCCAGGGCTACGCCCACTCCGACGAGATCAGCGTTGACAGTGCCCGGCTCGCTGCGGGAACTGCTCGAACGATCTCGGACCAGGGCGGCGGCGCGCTCCCGGTCGCCCTGCAAGGAGGGCGACCCCAGGCCAACCTCTACCCCACGGAAAACTCTCCCACAGAGGTGCCCATCGAATCCAAGGTGAACCTGCTCGACAAGATCGATCGCTACGCCCGCGCCCTCGACCCCTGTGTAAAACAGGTCATGGCCAGCGTAATCACCCAGCACAGGCAGATTTTGGTCGCTTCCAGCGACGGTACGATGGCAGCCGATACCCAGCCCCTCGTACGGCTCAACGTGCAGGTCATCGCAGCCGATGGCGACAAACGCGAGATCGGCTACGAGGGAATGGGCGGGCGTTACGCTCTTGAAAGACTAATGGACCCCGAAAACTGGCAGTATTTGGCGCGGGAAGCCGTTCGCGTTGCCAAGCTCAATCTAGCTTCCGTGCCCTGCCCTGCCGGCAGCATGAACGTTGTCCTGGGGCCGGGCTGGCCGGGCATCCTTCTCCACGAAGCCATCGGCCACGGCCTTGAAGGCGACTTCAACCGGAAGAAGACTTCTGCGTTCTCGGATCGCCTGGGCGAGCGCGTCGCCGCTGAGGGGGTGACCGTGGTGGATGACGGCACGCTGCAAGAACGCCGCGGCTCAATCAACATCGACGACGAGGGCACGCCGAGCCGCCGAAATGTCCTGATCGAAAACGGCGTACTCGTGGGCTATCTCCATGACCGACTCAACGCGAAACTCATGGGCATGGAGCCCACAGGCAATGGCCGGCGAGAAAGTTATGCCCACATGCCTCTGCCACGAATGACCAATACGTTCATGCTCCCGGGGCAGGACGATCCCGGTGATATCATTCGCTCGGTGGATCGCGGCCTCTACGCGGTCTCCTTTGGAGGCGGACAAGTCGACATCACCAGCGGGAAATTTGTCTTCAGCGCCAGCGAGGCCTACTTGATCGAGGACGGAAAAGTCGGCGCACCCGTCAAGGGCGCCACGCTCATCGGCAACGGTCCGGACGTTCTGACCCGGGTCACTCGAATCGGAAACGACCTTGAACTCGATCGCGGTGTCGGTACGTGCGGCAAGGATGGCCAGGGGGTTCCCGTTGGTGTCGGTCTGCCCACGATTCGAATCGACGATCTCACGGTCGGAGGAACCGAAGGATGAGCGCACTCCAAGACGCCAGCGACCAGGAACTCGTAGCCCGGGCCCTGGAACAGGCCCGGGCAGCGGGAGCCGCCCAAGCCGACGCCGTTCTGGTTCGATCCGATTCCCGCGAGGTGAAGGTTCGGGGCGACCAAATCGAATACGTCAAACAAGCCGGCGAGCGCTGTCTGGGCATTCGAACTCTGGTCGCCCAGGAGGGTGGGTTCTCGACTGCGGTCACCTCCACGTGCGACCTCGCCCACGAGGCCATCGATCGGATGGCGACTGAAACCGTGGCCCTGGCTCGGGCCATGGCCGCCGATCCTCACGCCGGGCTCCCCGAATCGGGCTTCGCCGAGGAAATTCCCGCGTGGAGGCCCGAATCGAGGACGCCCGAAGCGCCGAATCGGCCGCCCGAGCAACCGATCCCCGGATCGACAATTCCGAGGGGAGCCAGGCCGGATCAGATTTTTCCGAGATCATCTACCGCAACAGCGAAGGTTTCAAGGGAAGCTACACGAGCGCCTACCACTCGCTCTTCAGCGAGCCCCTGGCCACCGATGGCAAGGGAAAGCAGCGAGACTATTGGATGACGGTTGGGCGCCGACTCGCAGATCTCGAAGACCCTGCGGCGGTGGGACGCAAAGCCGCCCAGCGCGCACTTCGTCGGTTGGGCGCGCAATCGGTTGCCACCTGCGAGGTTCCAATCATCTTCGATGGGCTTACAGCCCCGAGCCTGCTTGGCCAACTGGCAGGTTGCCTAAGCGGTTATTCGATCTATCGCGAATCGAGTTTTCTCTCGGATTCGTTGGGCGAAATCATCGCTTCCAGCCCGATCACCGTCATCGATGACGGGCGCGTTCCCGGCGGCCTGGGAAGCAAGCCCTTCGACGGCGAAGGTCTGCCGACCCGCCGCAACGTGTTGGTCGACGCCGGGCGACTGGAGTCCTGGCTCCTGGATACGTACTCGGGCCGCAAGCTCGGGTTGCCCTCCACGGGCAACGCCTCACGGGGGGCCGGAAGCGGTCCCGGGGTGGGAGCCACGAACCTCTGGATCGAGCCGGGCAGCGGGACGCTTGAAGAGATTATTGCCGAGACCGAACGCGGTCTGCTCGTCACCGAATTGATTGGAATGGGATTCAACCCCACCACGGGGGACTATTCGCGGGGCGCCAGCGGACTCTGGATCGAAGCGGGCCGAATCTCTCATCCAGTCGAAGAGATCACCATCGCGGGCAATCTTCGCGAGATGCTGCTGAATATTGATGCGGTGGGCTCGGAATTGGTCTGGCGCGGGCGAGTGGCCGCCCCGCCCCTCCGCGTCGCGCGCATGACCGTGGCCGGCCACTAGGGGGCCAACCCCCGGGCCAAGTCGGGACAGAAGGAGACGGGAATTGGCAAACACAGACCCACCGAGCGCATCCCCGGCCCTCATGCTCGGCATGCAGATGCCCGACCTCGACCGATGGTCGGATCGGGTGGTCACCGCCCTGGGCCAGAACCCCGGTGCGTTCACAGGACCTGGAACAAACACCTACTTGATTGGAACGGGCGAAGCCCGAATCTTGCTCGATACCGGCGATGGCCGAGCCGACTACCTTCCGGTTCTCGAGCGCGCCATGGAGTTTGCAGGCTGCCAAAGGCTCCAGGAAATCGTACTCACCCACGGCCACCCCGATCATATCGGCGGCGTACAGTCCATTCTCGATCGCATGGGCCCACTGCGGGTCAGCAAAATGCCCTACCCCGCCTTCGATGCCCCCTACAGCTTTCCCATGGACGAACTCGCCGACGATTGCGTGATCGAAACTCAGGGGGCCACCCTGCGCGGGTTCCACACACCCGGGCACGCCCCCGACCATCTCTGTTTCCTGCTCGAAGAGGAGTCGGGGCTCTTCACCGGGGACAACGTCCTGGGTGTCGGGACAACAGTCATCCCTGCGGAAACCGGCGACCTCCGCGACTACCTCGCTTCCCTCGAGAAACTCCGCGCGCTCGAACCCGCAAGAATTTTTCCCGCTCACGGCCCGCTGGTGGAAAACGGCGGCGCCAAAGTCCAGGAATACATCGACCACCGACTCAAGCGTGAAGCCCAAATTCTTGCCGAACTCAAAGGGGGAGCCGACGGGGTAATCGCCCTCGTCAAGATCATTTACGCCGCGTATCCCGAGAGCCTCCACGCAGCTGCGGGACAATCCGTCACCTCGCACCTGCGAAAACTCGAAGCCGAGGGCCGAGTCTCATCGGAGCCCGGAGAAGCTTCGGACAGCCTTCGCTGGCGACTCCACTAGACCCGCTGCGGACCGCTCGTCCTCCTTTTATTTGCCTCTATTATTTACCCCTATTATTTGCCCCTATAACCCCCACCGGCCACCACTCACCGGCGAACGGCTCCCCTCATCTCATGACTCGACCCGAATCCCTCGCGGAAAATCGACCCGTTCCGGTTCCGCCGGGCAGCCTTATTTTGGCCAGCGGTTCCCCGCGGCGCCGAGAAATTCTCGCGCGAATGGGGCTGGAATTCGAAATCCATCCGCCGGATCTCGACGAGACCGCGCTCCCCGGCGAGGCACCCGAGAACCTCGTGGTCAGGCTGGCCCGGTCCAAGGCGTGCGCGGTCGCCGAATCTCTCCAGCCGAATCCGCGACGATGGGTCCTGGGATCAGACACCGTGGTAGTCCTCGACGGCGAAACCATCGGCAAGCCCCGCGATGCCGAAGATGCCGTCCAGATGCTGTTGCGCCTGACCGCGCGGACCCACCGTGTGATCACCGGAATCGCCGTGGTCGACGCCCTCAGCGGCCGCGCCGTAGCGCAAGCCGTGACTTCGGAAGTCGTGATGCGCCGCGCCGAGGAGGCCGAAATTCGCGACTATGTGGCGACGGGTGAATCCCTGGACAAAGCGGGCGCTTACGCGCTTCAAGGCGAGGGGCGTCGCTTCGTCACCCGGGTGATCGGCAGCGAGTCCAACGTGATCGGTCTCCCCATCGACGCAACCCGCGCCCTGCTCGCCCGGGCGGCGGCGGGCGGGCACCCCCCCGAGACCAATCCGGATCGGCACGGCACCCCGTGAGCCGAGGCCTCGACCCCCGGCTCCTGGCCGAAGCCGAAGCCCGGTTCGCGGATGTGCGCGGGCGCATTGAACGAGCCTGCGCGGTGGCGGGAAGGAACCCCTCGGAGATCACGTTGGTGGGCGCATGCAAGCGCCAGCCCATCGATCGCATCGCGGCGCTGGTGTGCGCGGGACTTCGTGAACTCGGCGAAAATTACGTCCAAGCCGCCGAGGCCACCCGCCCTCTCCTCGAGCAGCGCCTGAGGGAGCATTTCGCCGGTGCCCCCGCGCCCAGCCCCGCCTGGCGCATGATTGGACACCTCCAGCGCAATAAAGCCGCGGCGGCTGTGGAAGTTTTTCGCGCGGTCGACACCGTGGATACCGGTCGGCTCGCCCGGGCCCTGGCTCGCCGAGCCGAGACGCTGGGGGGAGTCGTGGAGGTCTGCCTTCAGGTCAACTTGAGCGGTGAGCCAAGCAAATCTGGCTGTTCGGAAGACAACGTGAGCGAACTGCTGGCCGACTGCGCGCCGCTTCGCGGCTTGCGGGTGGTGGGACTCATGACCCTGCCCCCAGCCGACCCCGAGGCCGCCCGGGGCGCCTTCGCGCGATTGCGCGACCTACGCGGTACCCTCTCGCGCAAGCCCGGAGGCGACACACTGCACCACCTCAATATGGGGATGTCCGGGGATCTTGAAGTGGCCATCGAAGAAGGCTCCACCGTCGTGCGAGTGGGAACCGACCTGTTCGGGGATCGTGTGGACGCTTCACGCGAACACCCAGCCGACGCAACGTGAACCGGAGGACTTCATGACCAGCCCGCTCGAAACGAAGCGGATCGGCTTTATCGGATGCGGGGCCATGGCCCGCGCCCTCGCCGGGGGCCTTCTCGCGTCGGGTGTACCGGCGACGCGAATGGGCGGAACCGACATCGACTCAGCCCAGCGCCAGGACTTCGAAGCCTCCCTGGGCATTGCAACCGGCTCGGACAACGCGCGGCTCGTGGCCGAAAGCGACGTTCTCGTCCTCTGTGTGAAGCCTGGCGTCGTGCTCAAGGTGCTCGAGGGCCTCGGGGGTCAGCCCGACCTTCAGCGACCCCTTTGGATTTCCATCGCCGCGGGCATTCGCATCGCGGCCCTGGAATCCGGGCTGCCGCCCGGTGCCCGGATCATTCGCACCATGCCCAACACGCCGGCCCTGGTGGGCGCCGGCGCCAGCGTGCTCTGCCCCAATGCGGCAGCCGGCGACGCGGACGCGGGGGTCGCGGAGGCGCTCTTCTCCGCCGTCGGATCCACCTGGCGAGCACCCAGCGAAGATTTGATGGATCCGGTCACCGGTCTCTCCGGGAGCGGCCCCGCCTATGTCTTCCTCTTCCTCGAAGGCCTCGCCGAGGCCGGAGTCAGGCAGGGCCTGCCCCCGAATGCCGCCCTGGCGCTCGCACTCCAGACCACGTTCGGTGCCGCCAAGCTGGCCCTCGAGGACGGCCGCAGTCCCGCGGACCTGCGTGCCCAGGTGAGTTCGCCCGACCTCGCCGATCTGAAGGGCGCCTTGGACCGAGCCGTCGAGGCCGCCACCGCCCGCTCGCGTGAACTCTCGGGCGATTCCTGAGTCGATCGCGAACCCAAATCCCCGATGGCCGATTTCCCGATGCCCGATTCTTCTCCCCCCGAGTCCCCTTCCGAGAGTGCGCTGCACGTCGAATCCGGACCCGACTGGGTTGGGTTCTGGATCCACGTCACGCCTCGGGCGCGCCAGGAAAGCATCCCGGGATGCCATGGCGATGCCCTCCGGGTCGCCGTCAAGGAGCCCCCGGTGGGTGGCAAAGCCAATCGGGCCTGCCAAGCTCTACTCGCCCAAGCGCTGGGCGTTCCTCGGGCGGCCATCGATCTGGACCCGGCCGCTCGCGGGCGGCGAAAGCGAGTCCGCGCTCACGGCGACCCCGAGCAACTGCGGATCCGACTGGGGGCGCTGGCAGCCCGCGCCCGATTGGGATAAAAACGCAGCCCAGTGCGGTCGTTGCATATCCCGGGGGGCCGCTAGCGCTGCCGGACCCCGTTGCTGCCGGCGGCCGGAACTCATGAAGGTAGAGAGAAGCGATGCCGATTTACGAATACGCGTGTGACAAATGCGGGCACGAATTTGAGCGCGAGCAGCGTATGGCCGACCCGCCGATCAAGACCTGCCCGAAGTGCAAGGGCCGCAGGGTTACCAAGTTGATCTCTCGGAGTTCCTTCGTCTTGAAAGGCGGAGGATGGTACGCAGATGGCTATGCGGATGCCAAGAAGCCCGACACCCCGGCCAAGACCGCGGAACCCTCCAGCGACGATCAGAGCCCAACCACGGATTCCTCGAAGACAAGCAAGAAAAAATCGAAGGGAAACGAGGACGCGGGAAAGGGTAAGAAAGCAAACAAGAAGAGCGCCGCCTGAAGGTGGACCGGGGCCAGCGACAGCAGCCGGGGAATTGACCCGCGCGCCGCCGACCCCCCCTCCCTCCAAGCCAACGCCTTCGTTCATCCCCCCCCTCACCGATCCCTCATCCGCCCGCCCAAGGGTGCCAGTTGGAGTCCCGCAATGAGCGAGAGCGAACCCGTCCCGATCCACACCGAGGTCCTCGACGGCCTCGCCCTGGCTAACGAACTCCGGGCAGAACTCGGCGAAACCATTACCAAGTTGGTCGGGGCCGGAAACCGAGCGCCGTGTCTGGCCGTTGTCTTGGTGGGCGACGATCCCGCGAGCCGGTCCTACATCAAGGGCAAGCAGCGAGCCTGCGGGCGCATCGGCATGGAGTCCGTGGAACACATTCTCCCCGCCTCGACCTCCCAAGAGCAACTGTTGGCACTGATCGCGGACCTCAACGGAGACGACGGCGTCGACGGAATCCTCGTTCAGCTACCGCTTCCCAGCCATATTTCGTCGGCGGTGGTCGCCGAGGCCGTCGATCCGGCCAAAGACGCCGACGCCCTCCACCCCACGACATCCGGCCGTCTCTTGGCGGGCACTGCCGAGTTGATCTCCTGCACCCCCATGGGCATTATGGCGGTCCTTGACCACTATTCGATCCCCATGGAGGGCGCGAACGCCGTGGTCATCGGCCGCAGCAATATCGTGGGCAAGCCCATCGCTCTTCTTCTCCAGCAGCGCAACGCGACGGTCACTCTGTGCCATTCCCGCACCCGAGATCTCGCCGGTCGCTGTCGTGAGGCCGACATTCTGGTGGCCGCCGTGGGCCGGCCGCGGATGGTCAAGGGCGACTGGATCAAACCCGGCGCCGCGGTCATCGACGTCGGCGTCACCGAAGTCGAGGGTAAGCTAGTGGGCGACGTGGATTTCGACGCGGCCATTGGGGTTGCGCGCCTGATTACCCCATCTCGCCGGGGCATCGGCCCCATGACGATCACCATGCTGTTGCGCAACACCCTGCTCGCTTATCGCAACCGCAAGGGCGTATGAGCGAGCCCCAGCGCACGCCCCTCTATGCGCGCCACGTCGAACTCGGTGCGCGCATGGTGGATTTCGCGGGATTCTCGATGCCCGTCCAGTACGGGTCCATCAAAGCCGAGCATCGAGCGGTGCGGGAGTCGGCAGGTCTCTTCGATGTTTCGCACATGGGCCAGATCCATCTTTCGGGCCCGGGCGCGCTGGCCAGCGCAGAACGACTTCTGTCTTGTCGGGTCGGCGATCTCCAAGAGGGGCAGGTGCGATACGGCCTGCTCTGCAATTCCGAAGGCGGCTGCGTGGACGACGTCACCCTCTACCGTGAGGGCCCTGACCGCCTGATGCTCTGCGTGAACGCCGCCAACATCGAGAAGGACCGGAATTGGATCGAGGCCCACTTGCTGGCCGACACCACCCTCCACGATCGCAGCGGGGAGACCGGACTGCTCGCCCTCCAGGGACCCGAGAGCCCGGCGCTCCTCGACATACTTTGCGAAAGCGCCAACTCGGCGCCCCCCAGCGCCCTCGGGCGATTCCGCTTCGGAACGTTCCACGGCCCCGCAGCTCCCAGCCGAATCTCGCGCACGGGCTATACGGGCGCGGACGGCTTCGAAATCTATTTGCCCGCGGTCCACTGCAACGCGTTCTTCGACGCCCTCCTCGAAGCCGGCGCCGCGAAAGGGCTGATTCCTGCTGGCCTGGGCGCCCGAGACACCCTGCGGCTGGAAGCCGCCCTTCCCCTCTACGGCCACGAACTCAATGACTCGACATCGCCCCTGGAAGCCGGCCTCGCCCGCTTTGTGAAACGCGATCGCGGCGGATTTATCGGCTACGAGGCCATGGAAGAACGCGAGCAGAAGGGTCGGAAGCGCCAGCTTGTGGGCTTTGAACTTGAGGACCGCGGGATTGCTCGAGCCGACCACCCGATTCGGGTCGCTGGCGAGATTGTCGGGCGGGTCACATCGGGTGCCCCCTCGCCCAGTCTCGGAAAATCGGTAGGGCTCGGCTACGTTCCGCCCCGGCACGCCCACCCCGGAACGGCGATCGAGGTCGTCGTGCGCGAACGTCCCCTGCGGGCGCGCATCGTCAAAACCCCATTTGTCAGAAAAGTCTGAGAGAGCATCACACGTCCGCAGAGCTCGTTGAGAAGGAGGAGAACGTTGTCCGAATACCGCCTGCCCGAAGAGATTCGCTACAGCCGGGACGATGAATGGGTCCGGGAGTCCGAAGGCGGGCTCTACACGGTGGGCATCAGCGACTATGCACAGCAGCAGCTCGGCGACGTCGTCTTTGTGGAACTTCCCGCACCCGGGACAAAGTTCGATGCGGGTCAGGCCTTCGGCGTCATCGAATCGGTCAAGGCCGTTTCGGATCTCTGCATTCCCATCGCAGGCGAGATCATCGAAGTCAACGCTTCCCTCGAAGACGCGCCGGAAACCGTCAACGACGATTGTTACGCTTCGGGTTGGCTGGTCACCCTGCGCCCCAGTGACCCGAGCCAAATCGGCGCATTGATGGATGCCAGCGCTTACGCGAGCCATATCGCCGACCGCAGCGACTGACTCGCCTCATCAAGAACCCTGCGCTCGGTCCGATCAGTCGTCCGAACGCGACTTTTCCGACTGAACGAGGCGTCGCCGCGCCACATCCGCCCAGGGTCCCGACGCATCGAGTTGCAGATAGCGCTTCCAATGGCGCTCGGCCTTGGGGCTCAAGCCGAGCTTCTCATAGAGAAGGGCCATGTTGATATGAAGATCGGGGTAAAGAGGATCCGCGGCAAAAGCCGCTCGGTAATGGCGTAGGGCTTGGTCATCATAGCCATCCTCTTCGAGCAGGTTGGCCAGATTGAAGTTGGCTTCCACGTGCTGAGTATCGATCTGCAAGCACCTCTCAAAGCAACTTCGCGCCTGGACCCGCTCGCCTTGGTTGTAGTACACAGCGCCCAGATTGCAGTGGCAGTCCGAGAAATCGGGCAGGAGACGAATGCCCTCCTGATAGCATTCGATCGCCTGGGCGAAGGATTCGGGATCCGAGTCAAATCCGCAGCCGCGAGCAAAATGCTCCTCCGCCGCTTCGGCCAGGTCGACCCCCTGCCCTCGGTCAATCGCCGTTACGCCTTCTAGGTTCTCGTGCGACGGACCGAAATCCAGCACGGCTTGACCATCGGGCTCAATCAGAATCCCGTCGTGACGAACCACGACCCGATCCGACCCCTCTACCCAAAGCCGCAGAGAACGAAGCGGGTCGTCGATCTCAGGCAACCGTTCGCGAAGCGCTTCAACGTTCCGGCGAATTCGCCGAAGCGGAACGCCCTGCTCGAGCAGAGAGACAATTCCCCGCAGGCAGACAAGGTCGCGGAATTCGAATTCCGAGCGCGGCGCGACTTTTGCCGGCGTCTTGACCAACTCGGTGCGCTCCCAGTAGCGTAACCGAGCCGGAGAAACTTTCAGAATCCGCGCTACATCGCGCAGCGAATAAGTATCCACGTATCAAACAATACATCGCCACAAGGCCCTGCGGAAAGACCCGCGTCGCATTCGGCCGGAATATTGCCTCAACAAAACAGCCCGACCCCCCCTAGCGGCACGCTAAAGTCGAACATGGCGGGGTTTCCGCGGCTGGTGCCCGGCCTCGACTTCAAATCGAGTGTGGAGCGTGTCGCCACGTTCCAGGCGGGTTCGATTCCCGTCCCCCGCCGCCATTTCTCGCTCAACCCACCGCTCTCGTACGCCATTTTCGTACGTTGTTTTACCCAACGGCGGCTTCAGTAACCCACTTCAGTAACCCACAATGTGCCTGTGGTATACTGGGCGTTGAGTGATAGACGCACCCGGTACCGCAGCACGATGGGAGCCCGCTCGCCCGGCGCTCCTGATCATCGGCCGACAGACCCCCACCCTTCGGCCGCTTCGGCACCGCCCCTCGCCTCGGGCTGCTTGCTCGTTTACCTCTCTGGCCCTGGCCTCCCTGCGCGGTGTGACCGCAATCTGGCACCAAGCCGGCGGCAGTTCCCGGAACTCCGCCTTTCCTACGGAGAATTTCCCCAGACGATTTTAGGCAAACACGGAGGAAAAAATGACTGAAGAAACGAATGTACTGATTCACTGGAAGGGTCTGCGAAGCGAAGAAGATATCCACAACCACCTGGCGAACCGATGTCGCCATATCGCCGCAGAATTCCCAGAAACCAATCACTACGAACTCCGCATAGAGCCCAATCGCCGAGAAATTCAATGCCACGGCCATGTCAACGGAAAGCGAACTCGCATCGCGGCCCATACAGAAAGCCTGCCCACGGCGCGTCAGGCGGCGGATTCAGTGCTCGACAAACTGGAGCGGGAACTGCGTCGCGAACACGACAAACGCATTTTCAGCCGACGGCGAAGAGCCCAAAAAGATCAGCTGAAGCGGGTCCCCTAGCTCCCGGTTAACCCTCGTTCGGACTCATCCGCCCCAGGCCGAGGGGTCTGGCGCTCCAAGCTGGCCCTAACGGGTGGCCTCTGCCGACGGCATGCCCGCCGCGCCGAGAGCTCGGCCCGTAGCCGACTCGCGGTTCGCGGCAACCGTTGAGGGGGATCCCTGAGCCACGACTCGCCCCCCTTCCGGGCCCCCTCCGGGCCCGAGATCGATGATCCAATCCGCCCGACGAATTACATCGAGATCGTGCTCAACCACCACCACGCTTCCTCCAGCAGAGATCAGTTCGTCCAGGCAGCCAAGAAGAACCCGAACATCCGCCGCGTGCAAACCCGTCGTGGGCTCGTCGAATACATAGAGAACGCCTCGCGCGGGTTGGGCTAGGGCCAGGGCCAGACGCACTCTTTGATGCTCGCCGCCCGATAGAGTGGAGAGCGGCTGGCCAAGGGTCAGGTACCCCAGACCAACCCGCCCAAAGGGCTCGAGTTTGGACGCTATTCGCGACTGACCCGAAAATACAACCAACGCTTCTTCGATGGTCAGGCCCAAAACATCCACGATGGAGCGTCCGTCCATCTTGATGCCCAGGACATCCTTGCGGTAGCGCAGGCCCGCGCACGCATCGCAGGGCGCGTGGACATCGTCCAGAAACTGCATATCAATGACAGTCTCCCCCGAGCCCTCGCACACATCACAGCGCCCGCCCGCCACATTGAACGAAAACCAGCCCGGGCCCACACCCAGGGCGCGGGCTTCGCGGGTCGCCGCGAAGAGCTGGCGGATCCCATCGAAGGCCTTGGAGACTGTCCCCGGGTTCGAGCGCGGACTCCGGACCGCCGGCGTCTGATCCACCACAACGATGCCCGCGAGATTCTCCCGCCCCTCGATACGGTCGCAATCCCCAGGTGCATCTCGGCCCGGGCGAACCGGGGCCAAATTTCCCACCAGAACCGAATCCACCAGGCTCGACTTGCCCGCGCCGGAGACTCCCGTCACCGCGACCATCTGGCCCAGGGGAATTTCCACCGTCAGATTCTGTAAATTTCGCTCCCGGGCACCGACGATCCGGAGTCGTCGGCCATTCCCCGCCGACGGCTCGCGGCGTCCACTCTCGAGTTCGCCGCGCAAGAGACGGCCCGTGGGCGAGTCGGCGCTTTCCCGAATCGATTCGAGAGAACCCTCAGCGATCAATCGACCGCCCAACCTCCCCGCTCCGGGCCCGAGATCGATCACGTGATCCGCTGCCGCCAAGATCTGGGGCGCGTGCTCGACCACCACAACCGTATTGCCCTGATCGCGGATCGCCCGAAGCACTTGAAGCAGCCGGTCCATATCCAGGGCGTGCAGCCCGATGGAGGGCTCGTCCAAGACATAGAGCGAAGCGGTCAGGCCACCGCCCAGCGCAGTCGCCAACTGGATCCGCTGGGCTTCCCCCCCCGAGAGGGTTCGCATCTGCCGGTCAAGTCCCATATAGCCCAAACCCACGGCCTCCACGGTGGCCAATCGTGTGTGCAGCAGTTCCAGCAAGCGCTTCGCGCGCTCGGTCTCGGCGGGACCGAACGAGAGCGAATCGAGCCAGACCCGAAGCGCCTGCACGTCGAGACTCGCCAGATCGCCCAGATGGCGGCCATCGATCTCAACCGAGCGGGCATCGACGCACAATCGCGTGCCCTGGCAGGCTTGGCAGAGCACATAACGTCGGTAGCGAGCGATCAAAACTCGGGACTGGACCTTGTAACGACGCCCCTCGAGCCAGTCGAAAAACCCCTGCACCCCGTACCAAGCGTCTTCGTCGCCGCCAAGTACCCACTCACGCTGGGCCTTCGGGAGTTTCTCGAACGGAATATCCGTGGGGACTCCGGCCTCCCGGCACGCCGCGAGCAAATCCCGCTGCATGGACTTCCCCATCGCGGTCGCGAAGGGGGCGATGGCCGAATCGTCGAGGCTTCGCAGGGGGTCGGGGACCACCCGATCCCAATCGACTTCGGCCCTTCGCCCGAAGCCCTGACAATCCGCGCAAGCGCCCAAGGGGCTGTTGAAGCTCAGCCGTGCGGGGTCCATATCGGGGAAACGACGCCCGCAGCCCTCGCACACAAAGCCTCGCCGAAACCGAATTGCCTCGGAGCAAGGTGCGCCCCGGAGCAAGACACACACCTCTCCGCCTCCTCGGGCAAATGCACTGGCTACAGCTTCGGAGAGTCGAATCTCTTGAGCATCGTTTTCGCTTCCTTCAAGTTCGTTTTCGGACAGCACCAAACGGTCGATGACCAGCAAGCCATCGCGAATCAAATTCCTCAAGGCATCGGGCTCGGCCTCGACCCAATCGACCAGCGTCCCATCACCACCGATCACACGGGTAAATCCCTCGCTTGCCAGACGATCGCGGAGCGCCTCGGCTTCTTCCCCCTCGCTGGACGTCAAAGGCGCAGCCAGTTGAACCGCCGCGCCCGAAAATCGCTTGGCGATTCGCTGCGCGATGCTGACGACTTCCCCCCGCTCGACCAGAAGGTTGCAGTCCCCGCAGCGCGTTCGGCCGACCTGAGCGAAGAGCAAGCGCAGATGGTCGAGCAGTTCGGTCGCGGTCCCGACCGTGCTCCGCGCATTGCTCACTCGATTGCGCTGCTCAATGGCAATCGCTGGAGGCAGGCTCGAAATCCGGTCCACTTCTGGCCTGGGCAGGCGTTCCAAAAATTGCCGTGCATAGGTGGAAAGCGAAGTCACATAGCGCCGCTGCCCTTCGGCGTACAGGGTATCAAAAGCCAAAGTCGACTTCCCCGAACCCGATACGCCGGTCACCACCGTGAGCGAGCCCAAGGGAATGGTACAGGTCACCCCCTTCAAGTTATGGGAGCGCGCGTTCTCGATGCGGATCTCGGTCTGCTGCATTGGGGGATCCGGGAGGGCAAGCATCGCGTAGGGTTCGGCCCGGGAAATCCTCCGAAGCGCGGCCTTGCACTTCTTGGGCTACTCCTCGCTGCTCCGTGCGTGACGAAAGGCCATTTCGGTGTAGCGCTCCAAACCCTTTTCCTGCGCGGCGTCCGCCAGGGTTTGCCAACGCGCTTGGCCCTGGTCTTCGCCCAGAATATCGGCAACTTGCTTGAGTAGGAAGGCGTCGCCCGCGGCTACAGCCGCTTCCGCCACCAAACCCAGCCTCGCCCGCGCCCCGGCTTTCACGAAAAACTGCAAGGCCTCGATGGTGCGCCCCTCTGCCTCGTAGGCATCGGCAATGGCCAGGCACCGGCTCTCATCAAGGTCCTGCTCGATCAAGTGACGGCGCTTGAGGGGATCGGGAATCACTCTTTTGGCCATGGCTGCTCACTTTCTTCGGGTGGATCGTGTGGGCAGCCCCCCGAGCACAAGCCCGGCGGGTCACCGTAAGACTAAGGTTCAATAGCGGGGAACGCGATCGTCCACTGTGAGCGACCACGCTTCGATGCCCCCATCGAGGTTTTCGACCCGGCTGAAGCCAAGCCCTGCCAATTTCTCACACGCCTGAGCACTTCGCCCCCCATGATGGCAGTGAACCACCACGGGGCGCTCCCGCCAGGCTTCGATCTCCGCGACCCGAGACTCGATCTCGGCCAAGGGAATGGACCGAGCGCCCGTGATGCTCGCCTTGGTGATTTCATCGGGCTCACGCACATCCAGCAGCAAGATCTCTTCCGAAGCGGCCAGTCGCGCACTCACATCCGTGGCGCGAGCCTGAACGATTTTGAAATTGCCCTCGCCTTCAAGGTTGAAACCGCAGAAGCCCTGATAGTCGATCAACTCGGTGACTGTCGGGCTGGGTCCGCAGACCGGGCATTCGGGGTCCTTGGCAAGCCGAAATTCATTCCACTCCATAGCCAGGGCATCGTAGGCGAGGAGCCTGCCGACCAGAGAGCGTCCAACGCCGGTCAAGAGTTTCATGGTTTCGGTGGCTTGAATAATGGCGATCATCCCCGGCAATACGCCAAGCACGCCGCCCTCTTCACACGACGGTACGGCTCCCGGCGGAGGGGGCTCTGGATAGAGGCAGCGGTAGCAGGGGCCCTGCCGGGCATCGAAGACGCTGGCCTGCCCTTCGAAACGGTAGATCGATCCGTACACGTTGGGTTTTCCGAGCAGCACGCAGGCATCGTTGGAGAGATACCGGGTGGGAAAATTGTCAGTGCCATCCACGATCACATCGTAATTGCGGAAAATCTCCATGGCGTTCGTCGAATCCAACCGGAGAGGGTATTGATCGACCCGAACATCGGGGTTCAGCGCTCCGATGCGCTCGGCGGCCGCTTCGACCTTGAGACGCCCAACATCCGATGTGCGGTAGAGAACCTGACGCTGAAGGTTCGAAGCGTCCACCACATCGTCGTCCACCAGCCCAATGCGACCCACGCCGGCCGCCGCCAGGTACAGGGCCAGGGGACAACCGAGACCGCCGGCACCAATCAGCAAAACGCTGGATTCAAGGAGCCGGGTCTGACCCTCGATGCCCAACTCCGGAAGGCTGAGATGGCGCCGATAGCGATCGAACTGTTCGGGCCGCAAGCGCGGCGCGGAGGAGGACATGGCCATACGCTATCCGACCCCCTCCCACTCGGCGAGGCAGGAAAAATGGACAGTCAAGGCCCCGATCGGGGCGCAGCAGGCCCGACTCCAAACCGGGCTCCGGCGTCCCCTCAATCTTCGCGAGGGGGTAGAACTTCCACCTTGTAGGCCTTGCGGGGCTTGTCGATCATCTTCCAAGAGACCGTCACCCAGTCCTTTTGCTTCAGATCCTTCCACGTTTCCTTGCCCTCCCCAGAGACCTCGGTGGTCTCGACAGGCACGAAGGAAACTTTGTCCCCCATCCGGTTGTCGACGATCATTTTTTTCTTGTTTACGCGATCAATGCGGCCGGTGAACTCTCGCATCTGAGCCAAACTGGGCATCGCAAGAACCACGCCGGCGGCCAGAGTCAATAATACGATTGCGGAACGACGACTGAAAAATTTCATTTTCCCCTCGCTGCTTACTGCTCGACTGGACTCGGATTTTTTGTCTCTACTGTTGCGGAGCCTGGTGCCGCAGAACTGGTGCTTAGAGCTGGTGCGTAGTAATGGTCAGTAGAACTGATGCGTAGTAATGGTGAGTAGAACTAGTGCCGTAGAACTTTGGTGCCGGAGGCGGGATTCGAACCCGCACGGCCTTGCGACCGGGGGATTTTGAATCCCCTGCGTATACCAGTTTCGCCACTCCGGCAGGCGGCCCATCATACCTCACGCCTCTTTGGAATTCCGGCACCGGGGTGCCCAGATCTTTGACACCCCTAGCCGGGCGGGGTAGCCTCGGCGATTGCGTGGGGCCGTAGCTCAGTTGGGAGAGTGCCTGAATGGCATTCAGGAGGTCGCGGGTTCGATTCCCGCCGGCTCCACCACGCCTCCACTACTCCTCCACTAAGCCTCAACCACGGCCTCAACCGCGCCCGGCTTCGCTCTTAGCCTTCGCCCCGCCAGCGTACGAGATCCCGCCCCAGATCCGTCATTCCGCGAGAACCGGTGAGCACCAAGGTGCGCTCGACGCCCTCGCGCAGGTGCGCAAGCGCATGGTCCACGCCGCGCTCGCCCCCCGCGGCCAGACCGTAGAGGTAGGCCCGACCGCTCATACACGCGCGGGCCCCCAGGGCTACTGCCTTGACGATATCGCTGCCCCGCCGCACCCCACCATCGCAGAGAATTTCGACACGGTCGCCCACCGCATCTGCCACTGGGGCCACCAGTTCGAGGGGCGGTGGCGCTCCGTCGAGTTGTCTTCCCCCGTGATTGGACAAGGCGACGGCCTCGACCCCCTCCTCAGCCGCCAACTCGGCGTCCTCCACCGTCTGCACGCCCTTGAGAATGATGGGGCCACTCCACACGCTGCGAAACCACGCAATATCCCGCCACGAAAGCCCGGGATCGAACTGACCGTTGATGTAATCGGCCAGGGATACGGCGTCCCCGCCGTCGCCCACCGAGCGGCCGACCACGTTCGCAAACGCAATGGGCTCGCCCCGCACGAAATCCCAGGTCCAACCCGGGTGCAGGGCTCCCGAAATCAGAGTGTCCAGGCCAATCTTAGGAGGCAGCGTAAAGCCCCGACGAATGTCGCGCTCTCGGCGCCCCAGGACCGCGGTATCCACCGTGATCATGATGGCCTCGTAGCCGCTGGCCCGCGCGCGTTCGAGCATTTCCTTGACCAGGCCCCGGTCCCGCCAGGCATAAACCTGAAACCAGCGGCGACCGCTGGAAACCTCCGCCACCTCTTCGATGGAGCGGGTGCTGAGGGTGGAGAGCGTATAGGGCAGACCCGCCCGCTGGGCGGCCCGAGCCACGGCAAGTTCGCCCTGGGAATCGGCAATCCGGCTGAAGCCCGTGGGCGCCAGCACCAGGGGAAATTTCAGCGGGCGCCCCAGCAAGGTGGTGGACGCATCCACTTCGCTCACGTTGCGCAACACCCGGGGTCGGAACTCCAACCGCCGAAAGGCTTCGGTATTGCGCGCGAGGGTACACTCGTCCTCTGCGCCGCCGTCGATGTAGTCGAAGACTCCACCCGGCAACCTGCGGCGAGCGATCTGGCGCAGATCCTCCACGCACGCGGCCCCGGACAGGCGCCGCAGAACCGGGTCGGTCTCAAAGCGGCGAAAGCGGAGAACCGAGCGCAGAGTGCGCACTATGGACACGTGGAACCTCCGGTCACTCCCCTCCCCATCGTGAAAGGCGATCCGTCCAGTCTACTCATTCGTCCCAACCCTGTCGTCGGACCGCCGAGGCGTCGCCCCCGGCCCGCGTCATTTCCCCCGCCTCTTGCCCCTGTTCAGATTTTAGAACGTGTTCTAGGATAACCCGATACCCGGCGGCGGCCGGGAACCCACATCTCTTGCTCGACTTCGGGAGTGCAGCATGGAAAACACGAAACCCCACGGCGATGACGGATTGTCAGCGCCCCACGTCCTCGAATATGCGTACAAGCGATCGCTCGGTCCGGTCCTGGGCCGCTTCTTTACGGGCCTGCGCGATGGGCGCATCGAAGGGGTGCGGACCCGGTCCGGCCGGGTCCTGGTGCCCCCCAGCGAATACGATCCCGAGAACGGCGAAGCCACCACCGGGGACTTTGTCGAAGTGGGTCCGGGCGGTACGGTGAAGAGTTGGGCTTGGGTGGGCGCGCCCCGGGATTCGCATCCGCTGGCCCACCCCTTCGCTTTCGCCTTGATCGAGCTCGACGGAGCCGACACGGCCTTGATGCACGTCGTCGATGGCGTCGACGAAGCCGCCATGACCACTGGAATGCGGGTCACCCCGCGCTGGGCCGAAGAAACCGTGGGCCGCATCCAAGACATCGCAGCCTTCATCCCGGAGGGCCAAGCATGAGCGAAGAACGCGAACCCGTCACCCAGATCATCACTCCCGTCCGAGTGGCCTACACCTACACCCCCGGCGTCGCCTCGGAGCGTTTTCTGCGTGGGTGCCGGGAAGGCAAGCTCCTCGGCGGCGCCTGCGACGCTTGCGGGCGGGTCTACATCCCCTCCCGGGGTGCCTGCCCGCGCTGCGCGGCTCCCACCTCGACATTCCGGGAACTTTCGAACAAGGGCACCATCATCACCTTTTGCATCGTTCGGGTGCCGGCAGAAAACATCGCCGTCGACCTGCCCTACTGCACCGCGAGTATCCTGCTCGATGGGGCCGACATCTCCTTCACGGGCCTGATCCAGGGTTGCCCCTTTGACGAGGTTCGCATCGGCATGCGGGTTCAGGCCGTCTGGAAGCCCGAGGCCGATTGGGACTTCAGCGTGGGCAACATTGAACATTTCAAGCCCATGGACGAGCCCGACGTGCCCTTTGCGGACATCAAGGAGTACTCCTAATGCGCGACGTTGCAGTCCTCTCCTACGCGCAGACCCCCTATGTGCGCACCGAACGTGTGCGCAACGAAGTCGAGATGTTGATGCCCATCATCGACGAGGTGGTGAAGAAATCCGGCCTGCCTCGTCAGGAGATCGGTTTCACGTGCTCGGGCAGCACCGACTACCTGGCGGGCCAATCCTTTTCCTTCGTGATGGCGGTAGATGCTGTCGGGGCCTGGCCTCCCATCATGGAGAGCCATGTGGAGATGGACGGTGCATGGGCGCTCTACGAGGCATGGATCAAGATTCAATGCGGCGAAGTGGACTCGGCCCTGGTCTTCAGTTTTGGGCGCTCGTCCATGGGGGAAACCGCCGAGACGATGACCCTACAGACGGACCCCTACACCATGGCTCCCCTGGGTCCCGACGCGATCTCCATGGCCGCCCTGCAAGCGCGCTGCGGGCTGGACTCCGGGCTCTTCAGCGAGCGCGACATGGCGGAAGTCGCCGTCCGCAACCGACACAATGCGCTTTCGAATCCGGAAGCCCAACTCGCAGGGGATTTTGACGCCGACGCCCTGCTGGCAGCACCCTACCGCGTGTCGCCTTTGCGCGACCACGACTGTCCGCCGATCACCGATGGCGCCGCCGCCATGGTGATCGCGGCGGCCGACGTCGCCCACAAAGTGTGCGACAAGCCGGTCTGGATCCGCGGCATCGACCACAGGCTGGACTGTCACCAACTGGGTTCCCGGGACCTCACCCAATCGCCCTCGACGCGACTCGCGGGCGAGCACGCGGGGGTCGCATTGGGGAAGGTCGACGTAGCCGAACTTCATGCACCGTTTAGCCATCAGGAGATCATCTTGAAAAATGCCCTGGGCCTCGATGGTGATGTCCGTATCAACCCGTCGGGGGGCGCACTGGCCGCCAACCCCATCATGTCCGCGGGCCTGGCCCGAATTGGCGAAGCCAGCCGTCAGATCTCGGGGGGCGCGGCAACGAGAGCCGTAGCCCATGCCACATCGGGCCCGTGTCTCCAGCAGAATCTCGTCTGCGTTCTGGAGGGTTGATTCATGCCTGAACACGCTGCCGTTATCGGTATCGGACAAACAAATTTTGACGCCAAGCGCCTCGATGTCTCTCAAGTGGGCTTGATCCGCGAAGCCGCCGAGCGCGCTCTGGCCGATGCCGATCTCGACTGGAAGGACATCGACGCCGTGGTCATCGGCAAAGCCCCTGACATGTTCGAGGGTGTCATGATGCCCGAGCTTTTTCTCGCCGAGGCTCTGGGCGGTGTGGGCAAGCCCATGCTCCGAGTTCACACGGCAGGCAGCGTGGGCGGCTCCACGGCCATCGTCGCCGCAAGCCTCGTCCAATCTGGAGTGCACGAACGCGTCCTCACTGTGGCCTATGAAAAACAGAGCGAGTCCAATGCCATGTGGGCGCTCTCGATCAAGATGCCCTTCACCCCCACCATGGTGGCGGGGGCCGGCGGCTTCTTCGCCCCGCTGATCCGAGGCTACATGGAACGCTCGGGAGCACCCGAAGACACCGGGATTCGTGTGGCGCTCAAGGATCGACTCAATGCGCTCAAGAATCCACTCGCCCATCTCAAGCTGCCCGATGTCAACTTCGAAATGATCCAGAACTCGCCCATGCTCTGGGATCCCATTCGCTACCTCGAAACCTGCCCCTCTTCCGACGGCGCTTGCGCGCTGGTGATCGGCAGTGAGAAGCACGCCCGGGCCGCGTCCCGCCCGGCGGCCTGGATCCACGCCACCAACATGAAGACCGAGCCGACCATGTTCGCCGGCCGGGACCAGGTGATGCCCAAGGCCGGCCTGGAGTGTTCGGAAGAACTCTACAAGAAGGCGGGGATCACCGACCCCCGTAAGGAGATCGACTGCGCGGAGATCTACGTCCCCTTCAGTTGGTTCGAGCCCATGTGGATGGAGAACCTTCATTTCGCCCCGCTCAACGAGGGCTGGAAAATGACCTACGAGGGAGCAACCGCCCTGGACGGGGATCTCCCCGTCAATATGTCCGGAGGCGTGCTCTCCACCAACGCCATCGGAGCGTCGGGAATGGTCCGCTTCGCCGAAGCCGCCATGCAGGTCCGTGGACAAGCGGGCGAGCACCAGATCGACGGCGCCAAGAAGGCCCTTGGCCACGCCTACGGAGGGGGCTCTCAATATTTCTCGATGTGGATCGTCGGCGACCAACCCCTTCAATAGTTTTTGCCTCCGCTCTCGCGATCGACCATCGCCTTGCCCGGCCGGTCGCCTCCACAACCATTTTGCTTTCAGTGCATTCCGCGGCCTCATCCCTTCCATACGACCTTCAAAGCGCCGATCACGCGGTGAACGCTCGTCGCTGAGTCGCCAATCCGCCCCCACAAGGAGCCCCCATGACCGATCTCGGATTCTGGAATCTCGCCCAGCAGTCGCCCGACAAACTCGCCCTCATCGATCCCCAAGAGCGGCAATGGAGCCGTGGCGACCTCCTGGCCGAAGCCAATCGCGTCGCCCACGGCCTCCGGGCCCTCGGCCTGGCCCAGGGCGACTGCGTTGCCCTAGTGATGGAGAACTGCGCCGAGTTTTTCCACATCAACTTGGCGATTACTCAGATCGGCCTCTACATGACGCCCATCAACAACCATCTCACAGCGCCCGAAATCGCCTACATCGTGAAGGATTCCGGAGCCAAAGTGTTCTTCGGGTCAGAAAAATTTTCCGACGCCTGCCAGGCCGCGCGTGAGGAACTCGACTTCCCCAGCGAGCGGGCTTTCGCCCTGGGCAATGTCGAAGGCTTCCGGCCCCTGGCCGACCTCACCTCCGGGCAAGCCGACCGCTTGCCCGAGGACCGAAGCGCGGGACAAGTCATGAACTACACCTCGGGCACAACGGGAAAGCCGAAGGGCGTCCGCCGTCCCCTGGCCCCGATGGACCCCGATCTGATTGCAGGTCTGACCACAGGCCTGTTGGCCATGTTCGGATTGCAGCCCGAGGACGACAATATCCACATCTGTGGCTCGCCTCTTTATCACACCGCAGTGCTCATGTTCAGTTCAACATCGCTCCACATGGGACACGCGGTCGTCCTGACTGAGAAATGGGAGCCCGAGGCGATGCTGCGGCTGATCGAAAAGTACCGGGTCACCCAGAGCCACATGGTGCCCACTCAGTTCAATCGCCTGCTCAAACTCGATCCCGCGATCCGTGCCCAATACGACGTCTCGTCCCTTCGTGCGATGATCCATGCTGCCGCGCCCTGCCCCATCGACACCAAGTGGAAGATGCTCGAATGGTGGGGCGACTCGATCTACGAATACTACGCAGCCACCGAAGGCGGCGGAACCTTGGTCACCCCCCAGGAATGGCGGGAACGCCCGGGCACGGTGGGTCAGGCGTGGCCCAACGCCGAGGTGAAAATCTTCGACGACGATGCCAACGAACTCGAACCCAACCATGTCGGAACCGTCTACATGAAACTCGGCCAAGCGGACTTCAAGTACAAGGACGCCGATGCGAAGACCCGGGAAAATCGTATCGGGAATTTCTTCACCGTGGGCGATGTCGGCGAACTCGACGACGCGGGCTATCTCTTTCTGCGCGATCGCAAGACCGACATGATTATTTCGGGGGGTGCCAATATCTATCCCGCGGAAATCGAGGCCGAACTCGTCCAGCATCCCAAGGTCGCCGACGTGGCGGTCTTTGGTATTCCCAACGACGATTGGGGAGAGGAAATCAAAGCCGTCATTCAGCCCATGGACGGCGTCGAGACGGGACCAGCTTTGACCCAAGAGCTTTTCGTCTGGTGCGCCGAACGCCTGGCCAAGATGAAGACCCCGCGCACCATCGACTACCTGGCCGAATTGCCTCGGGATCCCAACGGCAAACTCTACAAGCGCAAACTGCGCGACCCCTACTGGGCCGGTCGCAGCCAGATTTGAAACCGAACGCGACTTGCGGGGCTCACTCGGTCAGCCGAATCGCCTGACGGGGACAGAGTCGTTCGGCTTCGCGCGCACTTTCCTGCTCTTCGGCGGGCACGTCTTCGAGCAGAATCGTCAGGGTGTCGTCTTCCTCAACCCGGAAAATTTTCGGGGCATGCTGCATGCATACTGCGTTCGCTTCACACAGGTCGTAGTCGACCACCACCTTCATGGTATCCTCCTGAAATTCCGAAACGGACCGCCTTCGGACATCCGAAGGACGTTCTGTCTTGCCCGATGCGGCCGATCTTAGAACAGGCGTGCCGAGGTCGCACAATTTCGGGCGATTCCAACGCCGCCCCGAGGCGTCGATCTCGAACTGGGCGCAGGGCCGAAGCCCTAGATCTTGCCCAGAATCATGCCGCTGGTGGGAACCCCCACCCCCGCCGTGACCAAGACGTGGTCATTTTTGGCCGGCTGGCTCGAAGAAGTTCCGCGAATCAATCGCACGCCCTCATTCACCCCGTTCATCCCGTGCACATAGGCCTCGGAGAGTTGGCCACCGTGGGTATTGGTCGGCAACCGGCCCCCCAGACGCAGGGCGCCGTCGCGGATAAAATCCGCCGCCTGCCCCTTCTTGCAAAATCCATAACTCTCGAGTTGCCAGAGCACGATGGACGAAAAGGCATCGTAGATCACCGCGGCGTCGATGTCGTCGGGCCCCAAGCCCGAGATCTCCCAACATTGCCGGGCGACCAAATCGACTTCGGGCAAATCGGTGAGCGTCGGCCTGTAAAAGCTCGTCATGGATTCCTGATGCGCCCCTGCCGCCTGGGCGACGCCGCGAATCATCGCCGGAGGATTCGGCAGATCCTTGGCCATCTCGGGCGAGACCACCACACAGGCCGAGCCGCCATCGGTCTCCTGGCAGCAGTCATAGAGGCGTAGGGGTTCGACGATGGCCCGGGCGGATTGGTGTTCGTCCAAGGTCAGCGGCTTCTGATAGAAAAAGGCCCGGGGGTTCTTCACGGCGTGCTCGCGCTGGGCGAGGCAGACCTCGGCGAGGTCCAGGCTGGTGCAGCCGGTCTCGTACATGTAGCGCTGGGTCACCATGGCAACCCAACTCGCCGGGGTCATCAAACCCGAGGGCATGTACCAACTCCAGTGGATCAAGTCCGACGTCGTCGGACCACCGGAAACGCCTTCGCTGTAACGCGCTCCCGAGCGTCCATTGAGCGCGCGGTAGACCACCACAGCCTTCGCGCTACCCGTCGCGATAGCCATCACGGCTTGGTGCATCACGCCGACGGCCGCGCCGCCTCCGTGAGGCGTTCGACTGAAAAAGGTGAGATCCTTCACCCCTACGGCCCGTGCGACTTCGATTTCGTCGCTGTTGTCCATGGTGAAAGTCGTCATGCCATCGATGTCCGCTGGCGAGAGCCCGGCATCCTTGATCGCCGCCCGGCAGGCTTCACTCGCCAACGAGAGTTCCGAGCGGCCCGAATTTTTCGAGTACTCGGTCTCGCCGATGCCTACGATGGCCGCCTGATCCTTCAGTGTCGTCGGCATCGCATCAGCCCCCGACCGGAAGCGCAAGCTTGACGGTGCCCGTGACATGGTTCCCCCAGGCATTCTTGCCCGTCACCTCCACGGTGACGGCACGCTCGGCGTCGTCCTTTTCCGCCACCGAGCCGGTGAGGGTCATGGTGTCCCCGGGCAGATTCGGGGTTCCCAACTTGATGGAAACATGGGTCACCCGGGCGTCGATCCCGGCCCAGTCCGTCACGAAGCGGCTCACCAGACCGTTGGTGGTCAGGATATTCATGAAAACGTCCTGCATCCCAGCGGCCTCGGCGGCTTTCTTGTCGTGATGCACCGGGGTGTAGTCCTGAGACGCCACGGCGCCGGCCACAATCAGGCTTGAGGTCAATTCAATGGGAAGCACCGGCAGTGCATCCCCCACGCTGACCTCGTCGTATCGCAATGAACTTTGACTCATATCGCCTTCCTTGGCGTTTTCGCCTGGCTGCTTTCGATTCCGTTTCAGGCCTGCCGAAAAATCGGCAATTTCATTTCATCGTCTACGAGTTCGATCGAAGCTTGCACCGCCATACCAATCTTCACATCGCCCGGTTCGACGTCCACAACGTTGCCCACAAAGCGTGTCCCTTCGGCCAAGTCGACTACCGCCACTACCAGGGGGTAGGTGTAGCCCGGGACCTCGGGGTAGCGAATCACCACGAAGCTGTGAATCGTGCCCTGTCCAGTGGAGAAGATAAAATCCCAGTCGCTGGACTGGCACTCCCCGCACATAGGACGAGGCGGATGACGCAGCGCCTGACAGTCCGAACACCGCTGGATCGCCAATTCGCCCTTGTCCGCACACTCCCACCACCACTGGTTGTCATGCGCCAGCGCGGGTTTGAGTCGCTGGGGACGACTCGGCGCGGCAGCCGCCTCGGAGTCCGCCGAGACCGAGGTCTCGGCAAGCTCAAATTTCAGCACTCGGAAGGTCAGCCACCCCACTTCTTCGTCGTGTTGATCCACAAAAGTTGTGCGCGTATTGATGAAGTAGCCGATGCCGAGCCCGGTGGCCTTCTGCTCCGAGATGGACTCGATGACCGTTCGCGCCCGAATTTCATCGCCCATTTTCAAATAGCGGATGTATTCCTGCTCGGTGTTCGTGGCCACCACCCCCGTAAAGCCGTGGGCGTCAAAAAGGCGGTGCAACTCCTTTTGCTTGTCGCGAGGGTCGGATTCCCCGGACGCCATGCCGACACCACCCAGAATCCAAGCCTGAAGCATGGTGGGCGGCGCCACGAGCTCACCGTGGACCGAACCGGCCGCCCGATCGGAGTCCGTGTAGGCCCCACAAGTATCCCCCATGGCCTCGCACCAATGGCGAACCATGGCGGCGTTGACCGAATCCCGACCTCGATCTTCCAGGCCGATATCGAGCCCCACATAAGCCTTGAGCCGCTTCTCGAACGCTTCGCGCTCACCGCCAGAAATCGCCATTCGTTTCACTCCTCAACGCGCCAGGGCGGAACCGCGCAGGACCAACTGTGCGGACAATCGCATTTTCTCAAGCAGGGAAGATTGTCCATGCACGCCTCCAGCCCAACCCAGCAACAGGCCGTACCAGATCTGATTCAAGGTCTCAGCGATTTGGCCCTCGCGCGAGTCGGGCATCGGGTCAATCAAGCTTCCGGTACCGTTCCGGACCACTTCGCCGCGAAGGGCCATCACGAGCATTTGTTCGATATGAGAGTGGTATTCGGCGATCTTCTGGGCCAGCTCGGGGTCGCCGGAAGAGACCGCCTTGAAAAGGGCTCGCGCCAGATTCTGCCGCCGGAGCAGACCCCGCACAACCCAATCAAAGAAACCCATCACTCGCTCCAGTTCGGTGCTGCTTCCCGGGGGCTGGACGCTGAAGCGCTGCTCGAGATTCTTCACCTCGAAGCCCAGGGCCGCCACCAGCAACTCTTCCTTGCTCCGAAAACGACGGTAGAGCGTGCCCAGCGCCACCTCGGCGTCGGCGGCCACATCGCGCAGTCGCACCGCCTCAAAGCCGCCCTTCTCCGCCAACTCGATGGCGGTTTCGATAATACGGCGCGAGCGCTCCTCCATCACTTCGGACATGGTGCAATTGAAACACGTTTCACCGCCAATGGAAACACGTTTCAGTAACCCGAAGGCCTCCAATTGCACCCAACCCCGATAGCGCTGGGGCGCGTCTCCAGTAGGCTCCCCCCATGCCGCCCGACGCGAGTCTCGACGCCTTCTGCCGCCGCATTCTGGAGCGGGGCGATCTGCCCAGCAAACTCGTTCCGCCCCGGGGTTTCGGGCAGGACTCGGCCGGAAATCGCGAATCCCAAGCCGGCCCCGCCCCGCCCCCGGAGCGCCCGGCTCGGGACCCCGGACTCGAAATGCGCGGCGGCGCAGCCCCGCTTCCCCGCCCCGGAGAATTGGCCGACCCCGCGCTCCGCGCGATCTGCCTGGCCCGTTTTGCCCACCACGAACTCATGGCGGTGGAACTCTTCGCCTGGGCGCTGCTGCGCTGGCCCGACGTCCCCGCTGGCCTACAGACCGCCTGGCTCGCCGCCTTGGCCGACGAACAAATTCATTGCGGCCTCTATCTTGCCCGCCTAGCCGACCTCGGCACACGCCTGGAAGAACACCCGCAATCGGACTATTTCTGGAAACAAATCCCTGGCATCGAGGCTTCTCCCCACGGACCCCGAGCATTTCTGGCCGGTCTGGGCCTCACCCTCGAGCAGGCCAACCTCGATTTTACCGGGGTCTACCGCGACGCCTTTCGCCAGGCGGGCGACGAAGCCAGCGCCCAGGTTTTTGAGCGGGTCTACCGCGACGAAATTCAGCACGTCGCCTTGGCCGCGCGCTGGATGGAAAGACTCTCTCCTGAATTTCCAGACGACCCGGTAGGGGCCTACGAAAATGCCGTCCCCTACCCATTGGCGGCCAGCCGGGCCAAGGGTCGGCGCTTCAACGTCGCAGGACGCCGCGCAGCCGGGCTTGGCGAAACTTTCATCGCCCATGTGCGCGACGCCCGCTCGAGTCAGGAACTCGCCAGCGCCCACCGCCGGCAAGGAGAGAACTCGTCGCCCCGGTAACCTGCAGGCTCTTGCCCAACCTCGGGGCCGAGGAGGGCGCCAAGTGGGTCCACCACATTGCGCTACCGAGGGTGACGGCCACTCTGCGCCTATGGCGTCACCTCTTCGGCGCCCCCCAGCAGTGGGTGGGTGCAGCCGAGTCCGAGGGGGGCTGGTCCGAGGAGGGTTGGTCCGAGGAAGGCTGGCCCGAGACCCTTGGCCCCCGACCCGAGGAAGCGGCCTTCGATTGGCTCTCCGGAGTGTCGGGTGCCTGCTGGTTCGGGGACCGCGCGGCGCGCATCGCCCTGGCCGCAGCGGGCGATGCCGGAGCGAGCCCCTCCCCAGCGGTGGTGAAGCGGGTTCACGACAAGGACTTTGCCGTCCAAGTCGCCGAGGCGGAGGGCTACCTCCCCGCTTGCCTTCAGGGA
>LWDU01042525.1_pt3 | contig 31152 bp, 22 predicted proteins | sample 727161 | NCBI WGS metagenome assembly LWDU01 (sample SAMN04566230, study PRJNA314399) | hydrothermal vent metagenome | isolation source: deep sea hydrothermal plume seawater | place: Mexico: Gulf of California, Guaymas Basin | collected 2004-07-11
CGAAGAGCGGATTTCCCCTCCTCTCTCCACATCTGGAGATAGGTCACCAGCAATAGAGCGACCATCGTCTGCCGGGTATAGACCGCCAGGAAGAACGCAGTTGCACCGATGAAACGCATCCGATTCGATTTCTGCGTCGAGCACCAGACCCCCGCCATGGCGAATGCCAACGACAGCGGATCGACCCTCATCAGGAAGCCGAAGCGGAGGAACTCCAACATCGTCAGCATCGTCGCACCGCACAGCAGTCCGGCGCTGAGACCCGAACGTCGGGCGACCAGCAGCGTCAGAAACGTCGCAGAGACCAGCGTGGAGAGGAGAGAGAGTGCCCGCCCTCCACCGTAAGGGCTCGAGAAGAGCTCGCCACTCCAGCGTGCCAGGTGGAGATAGACCGGAGCGTACTGATCGAGGAGCCATGGCTCCTTGCCGATCTCAGGGTAGAGACCTGGCTCAGCCGTCACTCGACGCGCCTGGTCGAGTACGATCGCTTCACCGTATCGGATCTCATGAGGAAATCGGACCAGCGACGCGCTGCGGATCAAGAACTGGGATGCAGAGAGAGAGGCGAGCAACACCGCAAGATAGAGCATCCACTGAGGATGACTCCGAGTCGGTGACATCGAGGTCGATGGGACCCGATGCGACGGTTGTGGCCGCTGGGATTCTGGATCAGACAGGCTCATGCCGACAAGTTACGGTCTCTGACACCTGGAATCCAGAGTGTTCAATCCTGCATGAAGTCTAAACGATGCTTGCTACATACCTGGCGCAAGCGGCTCATGATCCTCGAGTGCAACTGACAGACTCGAGATTCTGACAGGTGCAGATAATCTCCGATCGCCTTCATCGTCCAGCCCTCGATGTAGTAGCAATCGATGATGCTCTGCTCACGTGGGTCCAGATGCTCGTAGATGTAATCCATCATCGCCTGACGTTGCAGGTCGAGATCGGGCGCCTTGGTCTTGACATCGTGAAGCACGTCGATCTTTCTCAGAGAACGAGACTCTCCATCATCTGAGATCTGCTCCGAGATGGAGACCATCGAGGCGGCAGAGGCTTCTCGTTGCATCTTCTCAAATTCTTCATCGTCGACACCCAGTTGAATCGCCATCTCGAAATCAGTGGGCTCTCTACCATTCTGGTTCTGCAGTTCTTTCCAGGCAGCGTCAATCTTGTTGGCGGTGGATCGGACCAGCCGAGGAACCCAGTCCTGAGCCCGGAGTGAGTCGAGAATCGAACCACGAACCCGTGTAGAGCAGTAAGACTCGAACTTGACTCCACGAGTCAAGTCGTAGTTATCGATAGCATCCATCAATCCAAAGATGCCTGCACTGTAGAGGTCTTCAACCTCGACCTGCTGCGGCAATTTCATGTGAAGTCGATCGGCTGTGTAGCGGACGATGGGTAGGTATCTCTCGAGCAGATCATTCTTCAGACCTGAGCTGGGAGTTTTCTTGTAATCGATCCACACCCGTTCGAGTACCGGGTCCTCATGCATGCGGGTCTTGCCGACCAAGGACTCGAGTGCCGGGGCGTCATGCATGCTGGGCTTGCCGACCAAGGTATCATTTGCAGGGTTGTCTTCCCTGTTTTCAGCGGTCTCAAGTGGTGTCAATGGAGTCTCCTCTTCCTGTCAACTGCACTCTTGATTCTGATCTGTCGCCGTAGGCTCCCATCGAGGGCCATCTCGAGGATGTGGCGATCCGCCTCAGCGCACCACATCAGAGCCAATCCCCTACCACCAGTGGCAATCACCGGGCCTGGAAATGTAATTCATTCGCAAGATCGAGTTCATCTCCTCAAACAGAACGCTCATGCGCCCTGCTAAGATCCCCGGACCACAGGACTTTTATCCGCTGGAGGAATCCCTGGCTGCTCTGACGTCGGGACAGCCCCAGATTTCTGGCCAGATCCCTCACTCCACGCGCTGCAGGGCAGGAGGGATAGGAGAGGGAAAAGTGCTGTCTCTTTCGCACCGCCGCACTGACTCTCGGGTCCTGAAAAATGGCTCCACAATCGCGGATCTCGTGTCCCAGGAACTGATGGGCCAGTCCGATCATTCGACTGGAGACCTGCTGGGCCTCTCCACGAGAGAGTACCTGGTTCACCACCAACCAGTTTCGCGGAGCATCTTCCTCCTTTGAGAAAACCTTGAGCATCGCATAGGCGTCGACGATGGCCGTGGGTTCAGGAGTAGTCACCACCAGCACTTCGCCAGCGCAGATGCAGAGATCGAGAACCGCTCGAGAAATCCCCGCACCGGTATCGATCAGCACCAGGTCAAATTCTTCGACCAATCGGCCCACGGCATCCAGTAGACGTTGCTTTTGCAGTGGCCCTAGATCCGCGACATTGGTCAATCCGCTGGCACCGGGAAGTACCTTGACTCCTCCAGGAGCATTGATCAGGACCTCGTCAAGGGTTGCTCTTCCGTCGATCAAGTGACCCAGGTTTCTCTTCGGATGAAGGTCGAGAAGAACATCGATGTTTGCCAGACCCAGATCACCATCCAGCAGCACTGTACGTAGCCCCGAGGCGGCTGCGGCCAAGGCGAGTCCGACCGAGATGTTGGTCTTACCGACCCCCCCCTTGCCACTGGTCACTGCGATGACTCGGGCCTTTCCTCTGACGGGAACGACCTTTTCTTCGACCATCATTCGAAGGCGCCATGCCTGATCTCTCATCTTCCTTCTAACACCATTTCACAGATGGACTCCCGGGTTGCGGCCTGGATGTCTTCAGGCACTTCCTGGCCACAGGTCACGTACGAAACAGGAACCTGACTGACTCCGAACAGATCCCACAGGAACCCCTTCCTGTACGACTCGTCTTTCTTGGTGAAGATCACGCGCTGATAGCCGACCACACGAAAGGATTCAGCGGTCGCCATGATCGCCTCAGGAGCTGCAGCCAGGGACAGGCACAGATGCACCTCCACCTCGCCGATATTGGAGAGAGATTCCTTCACCTCGGTGAGACGCTCGAGATCTCGCTGACTTCGGCCAGCGGTATCCACAAGAATCACATCGCAATCGGAGAAGCCTTGGATCGCTTCAGCCGCTGCACCCGGTTCGGAGACGGTCTTGAGAGGTAGTCCAAGGATCTCTGCAAATCGACGCAACTGTTCGACCGCTCCGATCCGATAGCAATCGAGAGTGACCATTCCAACTCTCTTCTTCTCCACCAGATGGAACTGAGCCGCAAGTTTTGCGAGGGTTGTGGTTTTCCCGACACCGGTGGGTCCGACCAGGGCCACCACCTTCGGCTCGCCGCTGCTCGCTATGGAGATGGGACAGGCCTCAGGAATTCGCGCAGCCACGCAGGCTGCGATCCGCTCACGAGCGATGCTCTGGTACTGCTCCTTCTTCAGTTGATCACCGATGGGATCGCAGCAGACCATCTCGAGGATCCGATTCTGCGCAGCCGAGGAGAATCCCGCCACCTCGCACACTGATTTCACCGCTCCGATGAACAGGGGATCTTCGACGAAGATCGCTCGGTTCTCCTCGAAGGATATGACTGGTGCGGGATCGGAATTCTCATTCACTTCTGCAGAGAGCTCTTCGTTGATAGTCCACTGCAGCGGAGAAGAAGGTGGCGCTTGCGAGTGCTGAGTGGCGATCGATTTCGAGTAAAGCTTCAACTCCTCGGCAATCTTGCTACGAGCTCCTTCTAGCCGATAAACCAGGGTGCCGGATTCCTGGTTGGTCTCGAAATTACCCGAAACCACCGGGACCAGATCAGGGATCGGCTCTGGAACTCGACGGGTGTCCCTCGCCAGTGGCGCCAGTTTCCCACTCGAACTGACCGCCGTGTTTTCCTGTGGCTGGAAGAACACCGATTCTTCGGAGCGTATGATCACGACTACATCAGATACCCCGAACCACCCGAAGAATCCTGGCCTTCGTACCTTTCGAGACTGGACCACGGTCCAATCACTGCCGAATCTCTCCTGAAGGATTCTAACTGCGGTTGCATAATCAGGTGCCACGACACGAGTGTGTCCGGCTTCCGTGGATGCTATTGGCTCATTCAAGAGCACATTCCCCTTCCCCCTGAGAAACTCACCCGCTGACTCCCCAGCCTCGGGCTTCGGTCCCCGCCATTCCCCATGACTCCACGGTAACACCGTGGGCGACCTCATTGTAGGAGAGGACTGACGCCATGGGCACTTCCTTCTCCATCAGCTTCTTGATTGCAAATCTCGAACAGGATGAGGTGATGAGCAACGCTGGATACCCCGCCTCGACCTGGTCCTCGAGAGCCCTCTTCAGGGCCCCGACCACCTGATCATGCACCTCTGGCGACAGGCAGGGCTGGGAGCCACCGACCGGCTGGTGTTCGAGCCCCTCCAGCACCAGGGTCTCGATTTCCGGGTCCACGGTGACCGCATGAAGCGTTCCCGATGCATCGACCAGTGCCGAACAGATGTTCCGACGCAGTGCCACCCGGACCACTTCTACCAGTGCTTCGGCGGACGGTGTCTCCCCCGTCTGTTGCTGAACCACTTCACTGAGGGTCTCCAGGATCTTTTCCATGTCGCGAATCGAGACCTGCTCAGCGACCAATAACTGGAGAACTTTTTGAACTTCACCGACCCGCAACCGCCCAGGAACCACCTCTTCGATCAGTGGCTTGAACTCGTCACCGAGTCGGTCGAGGATCTTGCGCGTCTCACGCTGGGTCAGTAGCTCCTCGATGTGCTCGATCACCACCCCTCGCAGGTGGAAGATCAAAGCGTCTTGAACGGACAGAACCTTGTATCCACGCCCCTTCTGCAGCAATTCAGCATCTTCGGGTGAAACCCATTTGGCCGGCGCACCGTAACTCTCCCTTGGCACCGGATCTCCAGAGATCCGATCGATCGGATGGTGCTGATCTCCCAGCACCAGCGAACAGTTCGCCTTCAACTCTCCCCGTGCGCAGCAGTTCTCACGCAGGGAAATCTGGAACTCTTGTCGCGGAATGGCTCGCAGTTCAACGCGGGCATGAACCGGCGGAATCCAGAACCCGAGCTGCTTCTGGAGATCTTGCCGCAATTGCTGGACCCGCACATGAAGTGAAGACCCTTCCCCTTGCGGCTCCATCAACTCATACAGGCTGTATCCCAGCACGATACTGATCGGTTGCTGCAGAGAGAACTCATCGGCTCTGGCATCTGGCTTCTGCTGATCGATCTTCTTCCTCGCAGCGTCCTCGATCTTGCCCACCGCTGTGGGTTGCTGGATATTACTCGCAGCCTCTGTGACGACGCGATCCTGGCTGCTGGACCAGGAGATCACTGCCAGAGTCACGGCCAGCACTCCGAGAACCATCGGGGGGAGCCCGGTGAACATCAGTCCCAGCAGGATCAATGCGGTGACCCCCATCGCTTTCGGATTGCCAAACAGTTGCCCGACCACCGCATCTCCGATTTGCCCCCGAGACGATGCTCTGGTCACCATCAATCCGGCTGCAATGCTGACAAACAGTGCCGGGATCTGCGTGACCAGTCCGTCTCCGATGGTCAGGGTAGTGAAGACGCGTCCGGCCTCTGCAAAGGACATATTGTATTGCAAGATACCGATGGCGAATCCGCCGACGATGTTGATCATCGTGATGACGACACCTGCGATCGCATCACCACGAACAAACTTACTCGCTCCGTCCATCGCACCGTAGAAATCGGCCTCTTCTGCCAGTTCCTCCCGAGCAGCACTCGCTTGCTCTCCAGTGAGGTTTCCAGCATTCAGGTCGGCATCGATGGCCATCTGAGCACCGGGCATTCGATCGAGGGTGAATCGAGCCGACACCTCGGCAATTCGAGATGCTCCCTTGGTCACCACGACGAACTGGATCACCACCAAAATCATGAAGATGATGAAGCCCACCACCACACTGGATCCGGATACGAATTCGCCGAAGAACAGAACGACATCCCCAGCAGCACCGGTACCCTCTTCGCCGGCGCGGCTGAGCACCAGTCGAGTGGTGGCGATGTTGAGGGCCAATCGATACAGCGTGGCCAGCAGTAGCACGGAAGGGAAGGATGCGAACTCGAGCGGCTTTTTCAGGTACACGACCGTGAACAGTATCAGCACTGATAAACCGATGTTTGCCCCGAGCAGGCCATCCATCAGCTGGCCTGGCAATGGAACCAGGATTGCGATCAACATCCCTGCTAACGCCAGCACCAGCGCAAGGTCTCTATTTTTAGAGATGGAGCCTTTCCAGTCGGACGGCGCCCGTAGTGTCTTGATGTTCGGCGCGCTCATCGAGAGTCCCTTCTGGGTCCTTCTTGTAGAGACACTTCGGTGACGGGCTCCAGGGTTCGATCGGACAGGATCTTCTTGTGTGTGTCCCTACGTTTCCGACGAATCTGTGGATTCCCGAGCAGTTCTTTTCTTTCATCCTCAACTTCTCTTCGACTCATCATCAACGAACGACGATACACCCAGCGTCTGTGTGCCCAGTCCAACGTGGAAATGATCAACAACACTCCGCAACTCTGAAGTATCAAGTTCATCGCCAACAGGCCTACCGGGATCAATCCGACAAACCCCTCGGTGGTCATTGCTGCGCCGACCTCTTCAGACCGTTCCAGTATCCCCCAGATCCCTGGCACCAGTACGACACCGATCGCAACCAGTTTGAGGAGTGCCATCATGATTCTGCCGACACCTTTGAAGCCGAAGATTGTGCTGGCTCCACGGACCGGGTCGATCCTCGACAGGTCGGGAAGTACTTCGCCGAACCGGATACGAAATCCCACCTGCAACCAGGTCATGACGATTGCGGCGATCAGCATCAGCAACATCAGCGGCGAGATGATCTGGAGAATCTGCTCGATCGTTCGTTGGACCAGGCCGGAAGCGGCCTGAGTATTCAATCGCAAGGTTGCGAAGTTACCGAGACTCGTCCGTGTGATGGTGAGAAGCGCCGAGAAGATGCTACCGGAGAAGAGCAGGACGCTTCCAGCTGCCACTCCCAACACCACCGAACCGACCAGATCCTGGCTGAGTGCCGCCTGACCATTCATGCGGGCGTCTTCCAGACGCTTGCGCGTCGGAGCTTCAGTTCTCTGGTCGTGGTCATTCATCTGAAGCATCGGATCAGCTCCCCCCGATTCGGTCGAGGATCAGCTGCGATCCTTCCAGTCCGGTATTCACAACGACTCCGAAGAGGTCCGCGATGAAGGGAAGAGTCATGAATAGAGCCAGCATCCCGACTCCTGTCCGCACTGCAAATCCAACTGCAAACACATTCATCTCGGGAATCATCCGCGCCAGGATTCCTAACCCTATGGTCGTCACCAGAAGTGCGACGCTCGCAGGGAAGGCGATTTGTAAACCCAGCAACCAGGTCTGACCTCCGATTTCTCGGGTGACCTCGGTGGCCGTTTCTACCGGAATCCCGGTCAGGAGGATTTTCCCGATCGATCCTGGGGGTACCGAATCAAAGGAGCCGCAGAGGGCAAGAATCACCAGTCGATGCCCCTCCAGCGCCAGAAAAACCAGTCCAGCAAAGATCGTCATCAAGGTGGATGTCGGTGTGTTGGCCTGGCCGGTCGTCGGATCCACCACCTGTCCAAATGCCAGGCCTGAATCCTGTCCGATCAATTGACCACCGAGGTGGGCACCCCACATCAAGATCGCTGCAGTGGCACCGAGAACCCAGCCGATCGCCAGTTCTCCGCCGATGGAGACGGCTCCAGCCAGCGGCGTCGCGATCAACTGGCCCATTTCAAGGGTTCCTCCCCCGGGCGAGGAGGAGAGGGCGATGGGCGCCACACAGAGTGCAATCAACGCGGCGATGGCAGCCTTGATCCGCATCGGGATGACCGACGACGAAAAGATCGGTAGCACCATCATCGCTCCAGAGATTCTCGTGAAAACCAGCAGCCAGCAGGTCCAGGTCGCAGTGGAGTACTCGAATAGTTCGACCATCTCGGCTATCCCCCACCCAACGCTGTGGCCGAAGCCTGGATCATCTCCCGGGTGAAGTCGGTGGCCCAACCGAGTAGCAATGGCATCAGAAGGAGCATCGCCATCGCCACTGCCAGGATCTTCGGAACAAAGGTCAGGGTGGGATCCTGAAGATGGGTCAATGCCTGGATCAGGCTTACCGCGATTCCTACCACCAGCATCACCAGCAAGATCGGCAATGAAAGTTGCAAGGCAACGAGTAGTGCTTGCTGGAGAATATCCAGTGCCAGGTCAGCCCGTGTCATCCGCTTACCGTCACCATCGAGGAGAACAGCAGCTGTTCCACCACCAGTCCCCAGCCATCCACCAGAACGAAGACCAACACCTTGAAGGGGAGCGAAACGATTACGGGGGGTAACATCAACATCCCCATCGAAACCAGCATTGCTGAAACCACCAGGTCGATCACCACGAATGGGATGTAGATCATGAATCCCATCTCGAAAGCTCGGCGCAGTTCGCTGAGGACAAAGGAAGGGATGATCACCGTGGTCGGCAAGGCATCGACAAATCCTCTGCTGATGACACCATTTTCCTCGTAGAGTTCTTTCACCTTGGTAGGCGCACCCACTCGAGCCATCAACAACAGGTCTCCCTCGTCGATGGAGTGATACATGAACTCTCTCATGCGTGTATCTGCGTATTCATAGGCTTGCTGCCCGGAGGGCACCTCACCAGTCGAAGGGGATGGAGTCTGTTCGGCGTAGGGCTGGATGGCATTGGTGTAGATATCACCCCAGATCGGCCCCATCACTGCAAGAGTGAGCAGGAATGACAGTCCGATCAGCACCTGATTGGGTGGGGAATCTTGGGTTCCAATCGCCCGCCGGACGAAACCAAGCACCACGATGATTCTGGTGAAGCAGGTGGTCAGCATCAGTAATGCAGGCGCGATGGCCAGAACCGTCGTCAGCAAGATCAACTTGATGGAGACATCGACATCCGCAGGCGATCCACTCAATACTCGATCGATGATGCCAGCATCCACTCCATCTCCGGCGCTCGCCAGTGCAACGGGTGCAGTGATCAGCAAGATCACTACCGCTCCGATGACACCCAGAATCAATGAACGCCTGAAGTTGATCACTTTTTGACCTCTCCCTCGACGCTGTCGCCGAATCCCTCGAGTCGCTCCCTGAGCCACTCGATCTCATGTCTCACATCTCTCGAAGCGGTATCCACGGTTTGCGAATCTTCAGCGGTCGTGTCAAAGGTGCCCGTGTCCAAGACGGTGTCGAATGACTCTGTGTCGTCGAATGACTCTGTGTTGTCGAATGTCTCTGTGTCGTCGAATGTCTGCTTGTGGACTGTATCTGTGCCCGCCACAGTGGGGACCGATTCGCTGGGGACCGATTCGCTGGGGAGTGGAAATTTGGGTGCCAGACTCTCGCCATGGACCCGATCGATCTCCCGGATGAACTCGACGCCATAACTGAGAGCCTCAACCTCTTGAGGATCGGTGATCACACTCAGGCAATCCATCCGACCTGAAGAAGCCCCGACCACCAGCACTCGCTCTCCTACCTTGACGACAGTGATGTTCTGACGAGTTCCCATCGGCATTCGCATCAGAACTTTCATTCGAGCATCCTTCCCGGGAATCGCTCCTGGTGCGTATTTCCTGAGCAGGAAGAATCCACCGATTCCTATTCCCGCAATGACGAAAATCGCTCCGAGTGCCTGCATCGTTCTCCATAGATTCTCACTGCCTGAGGAACTCCCTGCGGAAACCAGACCGCCATTGGCAAAACGCTCGTCCGGCATCTGAGTTCCGGCTACCTCAGAAGAACTGGCGGAATTGGGAACTGGAAATTGCTGGGCATCGATCACCGACGTGGCCGCGATGACCAGGATCGCCAACAGGAGGATCGTCCGGATCCAATTGCTCTCAAATTTCCTGCTGCTTACCTGAAGTTGCATTGTGGTGATCCTTTCCGATCTCCTGATCTCATCGATCCCCTTTTCAGGAAACCTCATCAGGCCGAGTCCGACTGTATTTCTCCTGCGAACCGAGTCGTATTCTGGTCGTCGAGTTGCTTCTGTACTGTTCTGATATTTCTATCTCGTTCCATCGATTCACGGCGAGCCTTCAACTGCTCGATGATCCGGCAGCGATTCAAGGCCTGCTCGACTTCCGATCTCACTGTATCCAGGCGATCAGACATCTCCTGCGCAATGCGAGTCTGAGCATTCGCCTGTTCACGAAGACGCTCCAGGTATCTCCGATGAACCAACAACTCCTGGCCGGTGACTCCTGAGACTTCACTTCCAGTTCTTCTGTCGCTGTTTCTTAGCTGTGAAACCAATTCTCGGTACTCGCCCTCGGTCGCTTTTATCTGTTGCCGTTGGTTCTCAAGGCGTTCGATGCAACAGGCCATTTCTTGCAGATGAAGATCCGCATCCTGCTGTCGGATTCGAAGAAGTGATCCAAGTCTGAATCGATTGCTGGTCATCACGCCTCCTCTCCTTGTGGCCGCTGGGCGATCTCGAGGAGACGCTGCCGTGTCTCCTGAAACGCACTCTTCTCTTGCGGGGACTGTCGCAGCAGTTCTTCAATCATCGGCATCGCATCGAGAGCCTCGTCCGAGCGCAGATCCTGCCCCCTGACATGGGCCCCGAGTCGAACCATGTCTTCGATTTCCCTGTAGGTGGCGACCTTTTCCACCAGCCCTTGGGCAGCGGAAAGGTGTGGACCATCGACCACAGATGCCATCGATCGGCTGATGCTGGAGCAGGGATCAATCGGTGGATACCAGCCCTTGGAGGCGAGTTCTCTCGACAACCACATCTGACCATCGAGGATTCCGCGAACCGTGTCTCCGATCGGATCGTGCTGGTCATCTCCTTCGACCAGAACCGAATAGAAAGCTGTGATACTTCCCACCTTGCCAGTTCCGGCTCTCTCGAGAAGACGGGGCAGCATCGCGAACACGCTCGGGGTGTAACCTCGTGTCGTGGGTGGTTCGCCAGCGCACAGACCCACTTCTCGCTGGGCGAGGGCCACTCGTGTGATGGAGTCGAGCAGCAACAATACATCTTGATCTTGGTCCCTGAACCACTCGGCGATCGAGGTGGCCACCTTCGCAGCCCTCAATCTCATCACAGCGGCTTCGTCACTGGTGGCCACGATCACGACACTGCGAGCAAGGCCTTCAGGTCCCAGGTCCCTGTCGATGAAATCACGGACTTCTCGTCCCCGCTCACCAATCAGAGCGATGACCCGTATCGGAAGATCCGTATTCCTGGCGATCATTCCAAGCAGGGTCGATTTCCCAACACCACTGCCAGAGAAAATTCCGAGTCTCTGACCTACCCCCACCGTCAAAACGGAATCGATGGCTCTCACTCCTGTTTGAACCACTCGATCGATCTTCTTGCGTTGCAGGGCAGGAACCGGATCCGCAGTGATGTTTCGCTTCTCACCACAAGGAAGTGGACCCAGCCCATCGATGGGGACTCCCCTGGCATTGATGACTCGACCAAGGAGATGCTGCGAAACCTCGATACTCGGCTTCTCACCGTCGTGAACCACGACATCTCTGGGGGCGATCCCCTCGCTCCCCGATTCTGGAAGTAGTTGACTTCGACCATCGGAAAATCCGATCACCTCGGCCACCACTTGCTCGCCAGAGCGAGTCTGGATGGTGCATTCCGCACCGACGGGCAGGGCCAGCCCGACCGCTTCCACGATGACTCCAGAGACCCTGGCAACCGTGCCACGGACCCTGACCAGGTGATCCTGGTCCATCATCTGTAGTGCATCCATGAAACTCATCAACTCTCCTGCTTGTCCTGAATCAGAGCGAGTTCAATCAGGTCCAGTTGCGTTCCCACCGTAAGATCTACACTTGAAGAACGACTCTTGACTCGACATCCTCCCGCGCAGATGGAATCCACACCGATCACTTCGGCACCTTCGCACCCTTCGAATTTTTTCCGAAGAGCGGGGAGAAACTGAACCACGGCAGACAGATCGGAAGAATTGACCTCGATGATGATCTGGCTTCTATCTCCGATTCGCTGAACTGCCAGCTCGATGTTCTCTACCACCATCTCTGGCAACGATTCGATTTCCCGACGAATCACCTTCTCGGCGATTCCTCGAGCCAACTTCACCGTATCTCGACGAGTCTCCTCGATCGTGAAGGTCCAGCTCCTGTCGAAATCCTCGATGATTTTCGAGAGCGTTTTTTGCAACGTCCCGCAGGTTTGCTCGACCAGTTCCTGAGCCTTCGCTTCTACTTCCTGTTCAAAAATGCGACGACTTTCTGCAAGACCACTCTGCATTCCTTCTTCATGGCCTTTCTTGAAACCGTCCTCTTCTCCATTCTTGAACCCCTCCTGCTTTCTTCCTTTGATCTCCGCTTCAAGTTGCGGAGCCAAGCGACCTTTCATCTTCTTACGCGCAGACTCCTCTTGTTGCTCGAGTTCAATCGCCTTGTTCTGACCATCTTCGACCAGCTTCTGCATCAGGTCATGATAGGCCCGCTGCAGCACTTCGAGACGCAACTGCGCCTCCTCTACTGACCACAACACCGGGTCGAGACTGGCATCTGCTGAAATGAACTCAGGATCATTCATGACGATTGAACCTCTCTGCTATCCAGCTCATGTCGATGGCTCTCGATCATATTGGCCAGCTTTTCATCGCTCGATCGGATGTCATCGATCACGGACCGCTCGACGTCGTCCTGTGTCGGAATCTCGCTAACAAAGCCCTCGAGCTGCTGACCATTCACTGGCGCAGCTGTTGAATTCTGGAACAGTTCCAGCGCCGCCAGTGCGTCGATGATCGACTCCTGATCGATCTCCCTGACCTCGCGAATCATGGCTGACAGGGTGGTGAGTTCTTCGGGATTCAATGTCTCGAAAATCTGCGCCCGGAAGGAACTCTGCTCGAGAACCAGCAACGCCAAGATGTGGCGCCCAGGTACGCTGAAACCTGCATCCGAACTGACGAAGCGGATGATCTCGACCGAGGACTCGAACCCGAGATTACTGATCTCTTGAATCGCCTTCTCGGTGAAGGAAGCTTCGCACTCCTCGAATAAGGAGTTGACCGTTTCTCTTACCTTTGGCGCCGAGAAACGAGCCCCTCCGAACCCAACGATTGCTGGAGTCATCGACGACTCCACAGGTCCGTATCGGATCACCCAGTAGACGGACACGATTCCTATCAGAAGCATCCAGAGCAAAGAATTCGGGTATCCGGTCATCGATGTCGCGACGGGCCCCACCACTCCAGCAGTTGCATTGGCTGCCAGGACCCCGCCAAAGTTGCTATGAACTACCTTGGCGACAACCGCAGCCCCTCCACCAAGACGAACCTTGAGGTGAGACTTGATCCCCGCCACGATCGTTGCAGTGTCCTCACGAAGGGCCTGCGCAGCTGAAGGATCGACCGGGTTGACGCCGCCGGTTCCAGTCGAGTAATCGATGGGTGCTCCGGCGATTATCCGATTCATCGCCTCATTTCTGTCGAGCACCACAGTGACTGCAACCTGGTGAACCTCTGCTAGCTGGGGATCGACCCCGGATCGATCAGGGATCTGCTGGGAGGTCGCCCTGGAGACCACCGACTCAGCAAACTGAAAGGAGATCGGAGCGTAACTGGCCACCTGCTTCTGCAGATCATGGAGACCCGGAACCAGCGATGTGGCCTCGTCACGAGGATGGGATTGCTGTTGCGGTTCGAAAAGACTCACATCCACGAGGACCTTGAACATCTCCGGGGAGAACAAGTTGGAGAGGTACCTCGTCACATACAATTCCACATCATGCTTCTTCTGCACGATGTCTCCCGAGGGAACAGCCGAACTGGACAGGTCATACGATAGCCCCGTGGTATCGGTCATGATGATCTTGTCGAGACTGACCCCGTATACTCCAGAGACATGCGACGCGATGGTTCTTGCCATTTGCTGGCTGAGCCCATCCGCCCAGAATTCTTTATCCAGTTCAGCCTGAACACTGACCGTATTGACCTTGCTGCTCGAAGCCAGAACTGATCGACCGGTCGATTTACTGGAAGTTACGCTGACCGAATCCACCCCTTCATATCGAGCAAGATCCTGCTCCAGTTTCTCGACTTCCGATTTCTCCCAGCGCTGCTGACTCTGACGAGAGCTCTCGAACAACGAGCCGGCAAAGGGCTCGGAAGAACCTTCTTCTACTGCAGTTTCACTCAGTTCTCGCTTGACCTGGTCAAAGTCAGACTTTTGAACCTGAAGTCCTCCATCTTCTGCGAAGCGGAAATCGATGTTCCTGCTCTGGAGAGTCTCCTTGGTCTGGTAAATCTGCGTCGAGTCACCCGACGCAATGTCGACCCATTCATTCTTCCCCTGGGAGTTGAAGAAGAAGGCAAATACGAACAGAAGAACGAAGCCAAGCCCCAATCTCCCGCCCGGACCGAGTCCCTGCCAGAAGTTGCCCAGTTCGAAGGGTGAGCCGATTCTATTCGAATCGTTGGCACCCTGGTTTTCATCCTGATTCACCATGACTCCCTCTTTCCGGTACTGACCCTCAGGTCAGACCACAACCTATTTGTTCCACCCGCAGGCGACTGCGGGGCTGAACTTGCGATCGGAAACTGCCTGTCGCGCCAGTTCCTCTCCCTCTGATTCAGTTCGATTTCGTGGAATGGAGGGGATCCTGGTAGCGTCCGCAGTCGACTCAACGCACCGACCGACGCTGGTGTCCCCCGAAATCTGGCGAGATGGGAAAAGAGTGTCGAAAGAGATCGGTTCAAATCGACGAATGGATCTCAATGTCTCTCCCTTCCTTTTCGATCGCCTGCGGTGGTCACAACCACAGTGTGCGACCCCTTACCCAATGCAGGGTTCATGCCAGAACCACCGGATCCCCACCGATGGCCCGAAGAACCCCACTTCTCGTGTCGATGCCGCTGGCTCTTCCGCCAAAATCAAGCACCCACTGCAACCCGATGACGCATCCGCGATCGAATGCGAACAGAGAGGTGGCCCACAACCGACGGAAGCCTGACACATACTTTATAAAGTGTAAAGTGCAAAAACGCCCCAGTGTTCCGGTAATCTCATGGGCCCGGATCCGTCGCCGAGGGTGCTATTTCCCAGCGGAATCGAGCGGGTATGCTGGAATCCGAAATCGACACCTTCTTGTGGACGGAACCCAGTGACTACTCTTCTCCTGGTCGTATCCCTGACCCTCTCCATCTCGTTTCTGTGCTCTCTGCTGGAGGCCACCCTCCTCTCCGTTTCACTGCCGAGTCTGGAGGAACGGCGAGATCAGAGCCGTGGAATCCGCTGGCTGCTGGAATTGAAGAGAGATCGGCTGAACGAGGCGATCAGTGCCGTCCTGATCCTCAATACCATCTCCAACACGATGGGAGCCTCGTTCGCCGGTTACCTGGTTCACCAGGAATATCCCGCCTGGGTGGCCCTCTTCACGGCGCTCTTCACCTTCCTCGTCTTGACCGGTTCAGAGATCATTCCGAAGACTCTCGGGGCGGTTCACTGCCGTAAGTTGTCCGGATTTGTCGGCATCATGCTCAAACTGCTCACCTACCTGATGAAGCCCATCCTGGTGCTGACCGGATTCCTGACGCGGATCGTCGGTCAGAGCAAGGCGGAGCACGTCTCCCGCGGCGAGGTCGAGGCGATGATCGACATGGCCAGGACCGATGGAACCCTCGCTCACCATGAGGAGATGCTCTACGGAAATATCCTGCGACTCGATGAGATTCTGGTCGGCGACATGATGACTCCGCGCACCGTGGTCTGGGACATGTCGCAAGCAGCCACCATCGGTGAGCTTCTGGCAGAAAATAAGCGCAGTCAGTTGCCGAGTCGGATCCCGATTCACGCCAAGACTCGCGACGAGGTGACCGGCTATGTCTTGCTCCGTGAGATTCTCACCGCCCGCATCGGTGGGTTGGAGGAGTCCACGCCACTCTCCCACTTCAGGAGGGACATCCGCTTCGTTCCCGAGGTGGCGACCTTGCGTCAGGCGCTGAGCGACCTGACCAGTGGCCATGATCCGATCGCCATGGTCGCCGATGAACACGGTGGAACCTGTGGCCTTCTCACCACCGAGGATCTGTTCGAGACGATTCTCGGTATCGAGGTGGTCGACGAACACGATCGAGTGGAAGATCTCAGGGATCTGGCCCAGGGACTTCGCGAAAAGCGGCTCGCCAGACTGAAGGGGGCACGGGCATTTCACACCTCGTCTGATGATGGTGACCCGAACCAAGGAAACGAGTAACCTGAAGCGGCCTGTAGCAATCTCGCAACATGGGTGGGGTGGCAGAGTGGTCTAATGCACCGGTTTTGAAAACCGGCAGGGTGTAACAGCCCTCGTGGGTTCGAATCCCACCCCCACCGCCAATGCGCGTTCCTCATGGCGGAAGGAAATGTCGATGAAACTCCTCAATGTCCTCGTCATCATGATTATTGCTCTGGTCATCTCATTCTTGTGGGCCGGCTCCAAGCACCAGCAACAGATCGACAACATCGAAAAGCAGCAGGCAAATTTCCAATTAGAGGACGAGCGACTCTCTGGCGAAGTGAACCGGATCGATGAAGAAGTCATCATCATCAAGACCGATCTTGCGGGAGTGCGGACCGGGGTAGAGAAGTTAGATGAACGGATCACCAGCACCACCAGCGAGTGGACCGGAAAACTCGATGCTCACTCGATCCGCTTCGATGCTCTCCAGTCAAAGCTGGAAGAGCTGGACAGTGCATTTTCCGGGTTCGATGAAATCGCCAGCGCCGAACTGGAACAGATCAAGTCAGCACTCTCTGACGAACTGGAACAGATCAAGTCAACACTCTCCGTCGAACTGGAAGAAATCAAGTCAACACTCTCTGCCGAACTGGAAGAAATCAAGTCAACACTCTCTGCCGAACTTCAAAAGAGCCAACAAGCGCTGGATTCCGCCCACCAGAATCAACTGGAACTGGTTCGACGGCAGCAGGAGACGGAACAAAAACTCCAAGATGTAACCACCCAGATGCAGGAGATTCTGCTGCGTCTGATCGAGCAAGATGGCACACCACCCGATCCCAGATGACTGCTCCTCTTCCTTCACGATTGGTATCCCCGGCCCCTTCACAGCCCTATACTCGGGCACTCACTTACCCTTCCCGGAGGCCCTGAAAAGATGTCTTTCGATCCAGCCAAGATCAGCAAGGAACAGGTCAGAGATCAGTTTCTCGCTCACCTACGGGAGAGGATTCTGGTGCTGGATGGAGCCACTGGCACCGCACTCCAGGATCTTGACCTCACGGCAGCGGATTTTGGTGGTGAGGATCTCCTCGGCTGTAACGAAAACCTGGTCCTCACTCGTCCGGAAGTGATCGCCTCGGTTCATCGGCGATACCTGGAGGCGGGAGCCGATTGCATCGAAACCAACACCTTCGGAGCCACCCCCTTGGTCCTCGACGAGTACCAGCTCGGAGAAAAAACCGAGGAAATCAACATCCTTGGCAGTCAGATCGCTCGTGCTGAAGCGCAACGATTTGCCACCCCGGAGAAACCTCGTTGGGTCATCGGCTCGATGGGCCCGACCACCAAGACCCTTTCCGTTACCGGCGGGATCACCTTCGATGAGTTAAAGGAACATTTCCGCGTTCAGGCTCGAGGATTATTGAGAGGCGGTTGTGATGTATTGCTACTGGAAACAGTGCAAGACACTCTCAACCTGAAAGCCGCTCAGTTCGGAATCGCAGACGCATCGAACGATGTCGGGTTCTCCAGACCGGTGGCGATCTCCTGCACCATCGAGCCGATGGGTACGATGCTGGCAGGCCAGGCGATCGATGCCTTTTATGCCAGCGTCGAGCACTTCGAGCCGCTCTTCATCGGAATGAACTGTGCCACCGGTCCTCGCTTCATGACCGACCACCTGAGAACTCTCGCAGGGATCTCCGCATTCCCGGTGTCGGTTTACCCCAATGCCGGACTTCCTGATTCGGACGGGCTGTACGAGGAAACTCCAGAGATCCTGGCCGACCATGTCCAGCCGTTCCTCGATCAGGGTTGGATCAACATTCTCGGCGGATGTTGCGGAACCACTCCAGACCACATCCGCTCGATGGCGCAACGCGCCTCCGCAGCCACACCCCACCGCTGGGAGACCACTTCCCAGGCGATGATTTCCGGCATTGAACTGGTCGAGGTCAATGAAGACACCACTCCGCTGGTGGTTGGAGAAAGAACCAATGTCATCGGCAGCCGACGATTCAAGAAGATGATCGGTCGAGAAGAATTCGAGAAAGCAGCGGAAATCGGGAGACGTCAGGACAAGGGGGGCGCACACATCATCGATGTTTGCATGGCGGATCCTGACAGAGAAGAACTAGATGACATGATGCAGTTCTTACCGATGCTGAATCGGATGACCAAGGCTCCTCTGATGATCGACTCCACCGATGCCGATGTCATCGAAGCATCTCTCAAATTGTGCCAGGGGAAATCGATCATCAACTCGATCAACCTGGAAGACGGAGAAGACCGCTTCGAAGCAGTGGTCCCGCTGGCAAAAAGTTATGGGACGGCGCTCGTGGTCGGCTGCATCGATGAGGACCCTGAAGATGGAATGGCCGTCACCGTCGCAAGGAAACTGGAGATCGCCGAGCGATCTCACGAGTTATTGACCAAGAAGTACGGAATACCGGAGTCCAACATCGTCTTTGACCCCCTGGTTTTTCCAGTGGGCACGGGTGATGCGAAGTACACATCATCGGCGAGTTCTACCATCGACGGCGTCCGGGCAATCCAGGAGCGCTTCCCGAAGTGCAGTACCGTGCTTGGCATCAGTAATGTTTCCTTCGGATTACCACCTGCGGGTCGTGAAGTCCTGAACTCCGTGTTCTTGTATCATTGCGTTCAAGCCGGCCTATCGATGGCGATTGTCAATTCGGAACGAATGGATCGCTACGCCAGTATCCCTGAGGAGGAGCGCACTCTGTGCGAAAACCTCATCTGGCAACGCTCCGCCGATCCCATCGCAGAGTTCACGGAGCACTTTCGCGGCCGAAAGGTCGCCACCGAGGGGCAGTCGCCTCTCCTCGACCTACCGATTCCAGAACGCCTCGCACGAAATATCATCGAAGGAACCAAGGAAGGTCTCGATGACGCACTCCGAGTCGCACTGGAGATGTACGATACTCCGCTGGCCATCATCAACGGCCCCTTGATGAACGGAATGGCAGAAGTTGGCCGGCTCTTCAACAACAATGAACTGATCGTTGCTGAGGTCTTGCAGAGTGCTGAATCGATGAAGGCTGCCGTCGCATTCCTCGAACCACACATGGAATCATCGGAATCCATCTCCAGGGGAAAAGTGATGCTGGCGACCGTCAAGGGTGACGTTCATGACATCGGAAAGAACCTGGTGCAGATCATCCTCTCCAACAATGGCTACGATGTCATCGACCTGGGAATCAAGGTTCCTCCGGCTCAACTCATCGATGCCGTTCAGGAACATCAACCTGACATCATCGGGCTCTCTGGATTACTGGTCAAATCTGCTCATCAAATGGTAGTCACCGCAGAAGATCTGCAATCCTCCGGAATCGATTTGCCCATTCTGGTCGGAGGAGCTGCACTTTCCGAGAAGTTCACCGCGCTGAAGATACAGAAGAAGATCGACTCCCCCGTGATCTACGCTCGGGATGCCATGGATGGATTACGAATTGTCAGCGAGATCATCAATGAGAGCAAACGAGATGCATTTTTCGCCGAGGTCAAACGAAGCCAGAATCGTATTCTCAGCGGAGGATCTCCCGCGACGAGCACAGCAGTAGCCCAGATCACTCTCCCCGATCGATCCCCTGATCCCTGACCATGAACTACACATCCGATCGCAGATCGATCCACGTGAGATTTTCCCGTTGATCAATCCTCAGATGCTTTACGGCAGACATATGGGTTTGCGGGGCAACTTCACCAAGAAGATCGAAGCCGGAGACGACAAGGCCCAGAGTCTTCAGCGATTGATGGAAGAGTTGCTGGAAGAGACGATTCAACGGGAACTCCTGATGCCCAAGGCGATGTGGAAGTGTTTCCCTGCGAGTGCCACGGCCACGGATATCACCATTCACGATCCGATCTCACTGGAGCCGGTCGAGAAGATCACTTTCCCTCGCCAGGTCAAAGTTCCTCATCAATCGATCTGTGATTACATCTTGCCGCTCGCCGATGATGGAACTCCGCAAGATCATCTCACGATGCTTGTGACCACTGCAGGTTCAAAGGTACGGGAACAATCCCGTGCATGGATGAACTCCGGTGAGTACTTGAAGTCTCACGCTGTGCAGGCTCTTGCCGTTGAAATGGCCGAAGGCCTCGCAGAATTTGTTCACCGAGAGATCCGATCCGGCTGGGGCTTCGCTGATCCCGCTGGAATTACAAATCTCGATCTGTACAGGGCACGCTACCGTGGAAAACGCTTCTCCTTCGGGTATCCGGCCTGTCCCGACCTCTCCTGCCAGGAAGTGATCTGGAGATTGCTCCAACCTCAGGAGCACCTGGGTGTGGAGTTGACAGAGGGATTCATGATGGATCCTGAAGCAAGTGTCTCTGCACTCGCCTTCCATCACCCGGACGCCAGATACTTCGGCGTCGGGAGCAGAGAAGAAGCCTAGCCGCTCGATTGATTCAGTTCAGCCGATTCAGTCCTGCCGATTCAGTCCCATGCCGGCCGCTTGCAATGATCTGCCAGATTTTCGATCTCTCGCTTCAGTTTTGCCACGAATTCCGTCCGATCTCCGCTCCATGTCATCGGCTGCCCCACCACCGCATCGACGAAGAAGGGCACAAAGATAGCTTCCCCGCGCGGCAGTGCTTTTCCACACCCATGCAAGAAGAGTGGATAAACCGGGACCTCTGGATGTCGCTGTGCGAGGTGAGCCACTCCCGTCTTGAACTCATCCATCATTTCGGCCTCTCCCCGGCTGCCTTCAGGAAAAATGATGAGAATGTCGCCCGCTTCAAGCGCCTCACTACAAGCGGATAGAGGATCTCCCTCGCTGTGGCGCACCTTTCGGTGCACCGGAATGATCCCGATGATCTTCAGTGAGAACCAAGCGATCCACTTGTTCCTGAGGAAGTAGTCCGCTGCTGCCACAGGACGAACCTTGTTCATCATCTGCAGGGGAAAGAGGGACTGCAAGATGAAGGAATCGAGATGGCTGTTGTGATTGGCAGCAATGATGGCTGGACCGCGATCGGGAATCCTCTCCCGGAACCGAACATTGAGACCGATCAAGATCAACACCAGTGGCCGGAAAAACAAGCACTGGAACATCACCTTCAGCAGTGAACTCATCATCTTAATAGTACAGCCAGAAACTGAAGTGGAAGAAGATCGGTGCAGTGTAGATGAGACTGTCGACACGATCGAGGATTCCGCCATGCCCCGGCAAAGTGCCGCCTGTGTCCTTGATGTTGAGGTCTCGCTTGATGGCCGACATCACCACATCCCCGATGAAGCCCGCCGTACCGACCAACCCCCCCGCGATCAGTGCTTGTTGGGTGGTGAATGGTGAAAGGTACGGGCCAATCCAATAGGACAGTGCCACCGTGGTCGCCAATCCTCCGATGAAACCCTCCCAGGTCTTGTTGGGACTGACCTTGGGAATGATCTTGGTCCGACCAAAAGTCTTTCCCCAGAAATACTGCGCGATGTCATTTCCTTCGGTGAGGATCAAGAGCATCACCGTCAGACCCGGCCCACCCGCAACACCCACATGCTCCACATCCAGGGTTCCGAGATAGGCGATGTGGCCGATGCAAAACACACATGTCATCAGGCCCCACTGGGTGGAACTCGCAGCCCTCAAGAATCCTTCGTTGGCTCCGATGAACACCATTCTCATCGGCAAGAGCAGGAACAGATAGACTGGAATGAAGATGATAAACATGTCGTACCATCGATCATGAATCCAGTAGTACTGAACGGGTATCGCAAGATATGCCCAGAAGAGTACGCGCCGATCTGCACGGCGCGTGGGTATCATCGAATAGAACTCCTTGAGTCCCAGAAAGCTGACCAGAGCGAAGAACATGATGGAGTATGGCTCTTGAAGAACCAGCGCCACCGTCACCATGGAGACGATGATCCACCACGAGAATATTCTTGGAGAAAGGTCCCCAAGGTCCTTATCAGGCTTCAGCCAACCGATCAGCTTCACGATGAAGGTGGATAGGATCAGCACCGAGAAGATGGCCCCGAGGGAGTACTCGACCGCTGATGAGAGATTACTGAACCAGTTCACTGGCACTCCTGAAGCGCTTTTCTCGACCGATTCCAGATGGTCAGTACACCCAATCCGATCAGCACCCCAAGAATCATATCGAGCCAGTGGGAAATATCGTACCCAAGCCCGATGATCCCGCAGAGGAGGCCCACCACTAGCGCTCGATCACTTTTCCCCATCGGCCCATCGTATCGTCGGCTCGCCCCGATCTGGACTGCAATGACTCCAGCCATCTCTGCAATGATTCCGACGATCACCATTGCCACGACCAGTACAGCGTTGAATCCTGCGACGTAGGCCAGGGGCAGATAGAGAGCAGCATCCGAGATGACGTCTCCCAGTTCATTGAGCACTGCTCCGAGACTCGACTTCATGTCGTGCTCTCTGGCCAGCATTCCATCGATGGCGTTGAGAGCCATCCTGAGCAGCAGGACCACCGGGATTGCCAGCAGCAGGCAAGGGCTCGAGGCCGAGTCTGAATTCTCTGCCGAAAGAAATGGTAAGGGGTGATGATCATCGAGAATCCAGATTCCCGTGGCGATCGACAGCAACATCGCTGCAACGGTGACCTGATTGGCGGTCACTCCGATGCGAGCCAACATCTTCACAATCGGTCTGAGCAGATTTTGAAATACCGGTTTGATGTCATAGACGCTGACCAAAGAGCCTCCAGATCGATCGAAGCAGTGCTTCCTTGCGTGGGAGTCTACTCACCCAGGGAAATCTGATCACTTGAATTCAACGCTTTCTCAGGACCACATTCACCTCGAAGGTGTCACCCGTTCGTTCGATCACCAGCAACACGGTATCTCCCGCTTCCAACTGTTTCAGAAGGTTCGAGTAGCCCCGGAGGTCATCGATGACGGTACCGTCCAGCGAGAGGAGTCGATCTCCCTCTCGCAGTCCCGCCGCCTGAGCAGGAGAATCTTTCACCACTCCTTCAATCCTGACACCCGGACCGGTGTCAGCGAAATCTGGAATCGTGCCCAGAAAAACCCTTCTCCCGGCGGTAGGAGTTGTGATTTTGGTTCCCGCCGCCCCAACCAGGGTCGAGGTCAGCGGCTCGGTACGATCCGATAGATACAACAGCGCTTCCCGCAACCATGTCGCGACCTCAACCATTCCAGCAGTGTCGACCTTGTCGGCAGTATCTCCTGGACGGTGGTAGTCATCGTGTGGACCCGTGGTCAGTTGAATCCCCGGTACACCTAACTCGTGGAAAGGCACCTGATCCGACCCACCGGGATCATCCTTGACCGCCGTGGCTGCAACACCGGTGGTGAAGCCGATCCCGCGGGCGATGTGAATCCATTCGGTCGCGGTGCCGGTTCCCAGTGCCAACAACCTCCCCTGCGAGAGGCGTCCGACGGCATCGATGCTGATCACCGAGATCGCATCCTTGGCTGGCCACTGCTCCATCGATTCGATGTACCGACGAGCCCCTCGCAAAGCCCACTCCTCGGCACTGGTGGCGACGAAGATGACGGTCCGTGCTGGACGATGGGTTCCGGCCATCATCCTGGCGGTCTCGAGCATCACTGCCACACCGGAGGCGTTGTCGTCCGCTCCCGGGTGAATCTTGCCTTCATTTCCTGCCCTGACGTCGGGCCACCCGCGACCGAGGTGATCGACGTGAGCGAGGACCACGACAGATTGCCCCGACAGCGCTGGATCGTTGCCGGGAATGACTCCGATGACATTTCGAAGCCTCACACCCTTCTTCAACCGATCGTCGAGTTCATCTTCGCTCCAGCAATCGAAGAAACTTCCGTCCGGTGCCCCCGGCTGCAGCCCGATCTCGGAAAATCGATCCGCCACCCACTGGGTCGACTGATGCAGTCCTTCTGAACCATTTCCACGCCCCTCCCGTTGTGGATCGGCAAGCCAACCGACATCCGAGATCATTCGATCCGCATCGAGGACCGGACCCGGTCGAGCGAGAGGCTCTCTCGCATCTTCCGGCGCGGCGACCGAAATCCCCGCGGCTGTCCAGGAGAGTGGGGAAGTGCCAGTCGCCCATTCACCCTTGGCCACGTTGGTCGGTTCATCGCCTTCAAACAGCAGATAGGAATACTTGCCATAGTGCGGCAGTTTTCGCGCCAGACCCGGAATCGCCGCCTCGCGATAGCAACGGACCAACCCAATCGTCAGATTTTCATCGTCGGGATGTCGTTCCACCTGAACTCCGCAGTGATCGAATTGATCCAACCTTGGCTCTACGTACGGCGGCTTCATCGTCGGCAGTTTCCAGGACGAATAAGCGAGTTCGAACTTCCTACTCTTCGATCCCTTCTGGAGGATCGCCTTCCGCAAGGTCCCATTCGCAATACCCATCGTCGGCTCGCCGAGGATCCAGACCGACCTATCCTGCGGGATTTCTTCCAGTTCGGTGTCGAGGACGATGCGAACATCTCCATCGGTAGCCCACGATTCGGCCAGCGCTCGCCATGCATCGAGTCTCGGACTCAGAGAAGGCAAGATGATCAATTGGGAAGAGGCACCGAAGATGTCTCCGATGGTCGGTGGGGTTTCCGAACGATCGAGCCTTCGAAACACATCGAAGAAGGGATCGACCCTCACCGCGGCCAGTGAACCCTCGACCTCAAAAGATATCTGTCGAGAAATCACTCCATCGTCTCCGGGAGTGAACTCCAAAATTTCCTGCAACCACAAGGAGGAAGTCGTCAGTTGGTAATGAACCGGAACCCGAATCCGATACGGGTTCTGCTCCTGAACCTGCTCGATAACGATGCGCGACGATTCCTCGCCCGCTTCCACGCTCAGCCGAAACTCCGGTGCTCCAGTCCTTTCGGTCCAGGATTTCATCCAGTCCACGAGATCAGTCCCGGCGACCTCTCCGATCGATTCGGCAATGTCCTTGAAGGCAGCACTCCGAAAAGAAAAGGACGAGTAGAACTCCTGAAGACCTCTCTTGAACGCTTGCTCGCCAACCTTCAAGCGGATCATATGCCACAACATCAGGCACTTGCCGTAGCCCACCGCTTCGGAAGCCCCGGAATGGCGACTACGGAAATCTCGTAAGGGAAAATCGAGTCCCTCCTGTACATAGGATCCGAACTTCTTCAAGACATCGCGGCGGTACTCTGCTCCACGTCCCTCACCTTCCTTCATCAAATGGTCGGCGAGATATGCAGTGAGCCCTTCGCACCAGTTGCCGCTCGGATAATCGACATACACCGAGTTCCCCCACCAGTTATGTAGCACCTCGTGCGGATAGGATGATCTGATGATGAAGGGCAGCCGGATCACTTGCGGACCGAGCAACGTGAAAGACGGCATGCCGTAACCGCTCTCCCAGAAGTTTTCGACCAGAGCGAACTTTGAATACGGATAGGGACCGATCAATTTCGAGTACATCTCGACATACTGGAGAGTCGCTTCCAGATACTTCGCAGCAAGGTTGGGCTCATCATCTCGCAAATACACCTGAGCCTCGACCTGAGCGGTCACTTTGCGATACTCGTGAAAACGGGCAGCGATGAGAAAAATTTCTTCCTGGGGTTTACCCTTCTCACTTCTCCAGTGAACGATGCTCCGATCCGCTTCACTCGACACGACTTCTCTCGTGCCCTGGCTCACAGCTGTCCAGCCAGCCGGAAGATCGACTCTCAGCGAGAAAGTAAACCTGGTCTCTTCCTGAAGGGGTAACCACGATGTCGCTCCCCCCAGAAACACACCCTTCTCTTCGATGGTTCCAGGAGTCGCTGAAAAAGATCTTCCCGCTCCTGAGCCGACCTGTGTCAGTTGTTCCTGGATGACCCCTGATGCACTGAGGATCACAGGGGAAGACTCCTGGTCCTTGAACTCGACTCTCCACCATCGACGTGACACCGGCCGCTGGGGGTCGAGTGTCGCTCCAGATCCAACCACTGATGCATCCCGGATCTGAGTCAAGGATCCGGCCGATTCGAGTTGAGGGGTTAAACCAGAATGGAGAGGGAAATCATAATGCTGCTGCAACGATTCGACCGTCGACAAGGTGGCACGCCAGGAGATCGCACCTGTTGAGGGCTGGAGAATGACCTCAGCGTCCAGATGAGGCGGATACCCGGACGAATTCTCGGTAGGAGCGACAGACAGCAAACTGCTCAATATCAGGGTGAGGTACATTCACTCCTCTTTCTCGGGTTGGTAGAGGATCTTATCTGCTGAACTCGGTTCGGTCCATGTTGACTCTGGTGGCTGGAAACCTTCTCATCCAGGGTACCTTCAGCGGCCCCAGCAGCCTGTACAGGAGAGCCTCAGATGAACAAGGTGGATCAGTTATTCCTGAAATCGGCGCTCAAGAATGGGCTGCTCGACGAGGCTGGGGTGAAGGCGATCGCAGCGGAGATCCAGAATGACAATGGAGATGCCAGTAGACACGCGGTAGCTCTCGATCTGCTGACTCAGGATCAATCCAACCGACTCATCTCCGGTATCGAGGCCAAGCTTCCCCCCGAGGGAATACCTGGATTCGAAATCCTCGACCCCATCGGCAGAGGTGCAACCAGTACCGTGTGGAAAGCAAAGCAGGAATCTCTGGGCAAGGTCGTGGCGCTGAAGGTGTTCTCCTCGACAGTGACCAATACTACTAGACCCGAAGATTTGATCACAGAAGCGCGGAATGCTGCGCGCTTGAACCACCCTCACATCGTTCATGCCCTCGATGCGGGGATCACAGATGGGAAGTGCTGGTTCGCCATGGAACTGGTGGAGGGGGAAACTCTTCAGCAGAAGCTGGTCAGAAGGGGATCGCTTTCAGAAAGAGAGCTGGGAGAACTGGCCCTGTGCATCACGCAAGGTCTGTCCCACGCTCATTCTGCAGGCCTGCTCCATCGCGATCTCAAGCCGGCTAACATCCTGATCTCCGAGGAAGGCGTTCCCAAGATCACCGACCTCGGTCTGGCCCTTGCCGAAGAAGAAGCCGGTGCACTGAACAGTTCTGATCGGCGTAAGGGAACGCCACTCTACATCTCGCCAGAACAGGCTCTGGGTCAAGATATCGACGCCAGGAGCGATCTCTACTCGCTCGGAGCAACCCTCTACCACTGCATGACCGGTAGGCCGCCCTTTCAGGGGAATAGCAATCGAGAGATTCTTCAGAAGCATGTGCAGGAACAGATCATGCCAGTTGCCACCCTGACCGGAGTCGATTCTCCACTTGATGAGGTGGTGGAGAAACTGCTCGCAAAGGCTCCGCAGCAACGCTATCAGGATGCAGAGGAATTGCTCACCGCTCTCCATCTCGCCAGCGGATCATCGAAGGAGCAGAACTCGATCAGTTCTCCCAGGGCCCGGAAACGACCCGCACGCGGTTCTAGATCCTCCGGTACATCCCGCCAGCGGAAAGGATCGGGGAGCTCCCAAGTTTCGACCCACAGCAAGAACACTCTGATGACCAAGATCGGAATCGGCGTTGGAGTGGCCATATCCGTTTTTATGATGCTCTCTGCCGCGTCCAAGATGAACCAGGGCACCCCTCAGTTTGATGAACGGTTGGATCAACATCGAAACAAAATCGCAGCACTGAAGATCGTGGAGCGAATGGCAACGGCCAAGATCGATTTCGACAGATCCGAGGCTCTCGCTGAATCTCATCTGAGATCTATCTTGTCACAAGACCAAGATTTGCAGGTTCGAGCACTCAAACTCGCACTCCCAACTCATGGAGGGACGCGAGCTTCGGCCAAGATGAGCATTGCTCTGGATAATATCAGGGTATCGATAGTGCAAACGAGGCAAGCGGATGGTCGAACGGTCATGGCTGAAGCCAAACTACTGGCCAGCGATGGTAAGTTGTGGGCCGCCATCACTCGCCTCGATGATCGCCCTTCTTCTGCGCGAAAAGACGAGGATCTCAATCGTGACATCGAGATCTTGCTCTCGAACTGGGAGGAGGAAATCGACTCCAGATTCGAAGCAGACCGTCAGAAGGTCACCTTTCACAGGGATCGCCGAGAGTTTGTCGAAGCGCTGGCACTGATCGATGAGATCGAACTCTACGCAGATCCAGATAACACCAGCAGTGCCGTCAAGTGGCGAGACGAAATCGTCATGGCTCGAAGTAAACTGGCGAAGGAAGAGTCGAAGAAGAGATTGGCCGAGGAAAACAGACTGTACCTGGCCCTCTGGACCGAATATCGGGAGAAATCTCTCCAGCGAGACATCAAGGGAATGGTCAGCATTGCAGTTTCCCTCGATGCCGAGTTGATGGTGGACGATGTGAAGACGCTGATCGAAACCGACCTGCTCGCCTTCGGCTTACTCGATCAATTCATCAAGAGCGCACTTCAGGAACTGAGGGAAATGGGGCAGGACGGCAAGGAAGTGACCCTCGAACGGGTCCCACTGGAAGGCCGCAACAGGAGTCGCAAGGACCGAGGAGTCGTCGATCGAATAGACAGCGAGAGTGTCTGGCTTCGACTATCTTCCGAGAACGCCGTGATGCCGATGAAGATCAGCGAACTCACCGACTCGTTCCTGTTTGGCCTGGTTTCCCAGCGGCACGGGAATTCAAGCGTGGAATACCGCATTCCTCTGGGACTGCTCAGCATGTACCGAGGTCTCAATGACATCGCACAGGACAACTTCCGCATCGCCGAGGAAAAGGGCACCAGACCAGACACCTGGTTACAGCATCTGCAGTGGGCCAAGAATAACGTGTCCGGTTACTGATCACTCCTCGATCAAGGCTGAGACCCTTATCCAGTCGGCCAGATCGTCCACATCCTCGAGAACCAAGGGGTTCTCAGTGACGACATGATCGACCATCAGATCTGGAAGAGCGAACAGAGCCCTGAGGTGCTGCGGGCCATCGGCTTGCAGAAGAGTTTCGATCTTGTCCCTGGTCACGATCACAGGGTGACCTCGACGCATCGCATGAGAGATGATCCAGGCATCGAAACGGGGAGGGCTTTGACGGGCGACCCTGGTCAGTTGTTCGACATCCGATTTCCTGACACCGATGACATCTACCGGATGAATCAGCATTGCATCCCACTGACCTGCCACAGCGACTGCAGTCCTGATACTGCTGACCGGCCCATCACTGGGATCATGATTGATCACCAGTGGAGTTCCAATCCGATGCGCCTCTTCCTGCACTGCCGCACAATGAGTGCCTCCAGCCACCACCATCACCTCATCGCACCCACCACCGCGCAGGGTCTGATGTAGCCGATCGAGAATCGATCGGCCGTGAATATTGAGCAATGCCTTCGGTGAACCAAACCGACTCGACTCTCCTGCTGCGATGATGACGCCTCGAATCTTCACCCGGTGTGCTCCTCTACATCCGATTCCGAGAAGAACGCTTCCAGTCCGGTACGGACTTCATCCCATGTGCCAACGATGCGTCGGCAATCGGGTAAACTCGCCAGAAACCGTTTTCCGTAGGGCTTGTTGACGATCCGTGCATCTCCGATGACCACGACACCCCGGTCATCGAGGGTTCGAATCAAACGGCCGAATCCTTGACGCAACCCCAACACCGCCCGGGGCAATGCGAGATGAGCAAATGGGCTCTTCCCTCTCGCTTCCAGTTCCTCCGCCCTACCTTGTTCGAGCGGGTGATTGGGAATTCTAAATGGCAACCTGGCGATGATCACACAAGACAATGCCGCTCCAGGAACATCGATTCCTTCCCAGTACGACTGATTACCGAATAGCACTGCATGACCGGAGTCGACGAACCGCCTCAGCAATTCGCTGCGGGGGGCTTCACCCTGAACCAGAAGCGGCATGCCAAGCGCCTGCAAACCAGAACGAACCATCTCTGCCGTTCGCCGAAGCGCCTGATGAGACGTGAACAGGACGAAGGTTCGGCCGTCTGCAGCACGAGCGGTGTCGAGCACCATCTCTGCAATCTTCTGGTCATATCCAGCACGACCCGGATCTGGAATGTCTCCTGGCAATCCAAGCAAGACCTGACGCTTCCAGTCAAATGGAGATGAGAAGTCCTCGCGCTTGATCCGCTCACGCTCGACATGATCCCAACCAAGTCTGTCACTGAGAAAGTTCCACGATTCCCCGACTCTCAACGTGGCACTGGTCTGGATCACTGTAGAAACCGGGCCGTATAGGTGCTCGGCGAGGAGTTCATCGACGCGTAAAGGGGCTGCACGAAGGACCAGTTGCTTGACAGGTTTCGATGCCATCTCGATCCATGGCTGGATTCCACCTGCGGCTCCCAGAACGAAATCAATCGATGAGATCTGCTCGACCACAGAACGACATGCCGAACGCATCTCCACCAGGCCTGCCTGAAATTCTAGTTCCGGTTCGAAGGTCTCCTCTTCAAGAACCTCGAAGCAATGTTGCAACTCACCTCTCAACCCATCGAGGCTCTCCCTCACGTCCGCCAGTGGAGGGGAAACCACGGTCATCGGAAGCAGACCTTCACGATCGCCGATTCGCGCCATCAACGACCCGTTTTGCCCCGCAGAGTCTCCCACCAGGTGAGATGCAGAGAGGACCCTGACTTCCAGGCGATCGAGTGCCGCCTCGATCTCTTGCCGGGCAACGCGCACTCGCGGAAGAACAGTCATCGACAGCAACTCGTGGGCGTGCCCCTGGTGGTGGCGGGCGAGGTGACTGCGTAGCCACGGTAGGCGTCCACTCTCCTTGCGGCTCCTCTTGCCACGACTGGCCACCAATCGGCCCAGTACCTGAAGAACTCCTCGGCGGGACACTTCTGCTCCCAGGTGGTGACAGGCGACCTCTTCCAGGTGATGACCTTCATCAAAAATGACCTTCTGATAGCCAGGGAGCACCAGGTCACTATCGAAGTCACCGGTTGATCTCCGCAGTTTGAGATCGGCAAAGAGCAAGTGGTGATTGACCACCACGATATGTGCACCGAAGGACTTTCGCCTTGCCTCGTAATAGAAGCACTCACGGTAATGCGGGCATCGCGCCTTCAAGGATTGATCGGAAGTGGA